>OHDV01000471.1_pt1 | contig 17989 bp, 13 predicted proteins | sample 1567041 | NCBI WGS metagenome assembly OHDV01 (sample SAMEA3879517, study PRJEB24766) | human gut metagenome | biome: human-associated habitat; feature: feces | place: USA | collected 1985/1987
ATCGGCAGGAGATGACGGAGCAACGGATGTACTTCGAAACGACGAAGGAGATGACGGAGCAACGGATGTACTTCGAAATGACGAAGGCGATGACGGGGCAACGGATGTACTTCGGAATGACGAAGGAGATGACGGAGCAACCGATGTACTTCGGGGAGACGATGCAGACGATGAGGATGCAACCGACGTTCTGCGGATGGACGATGATGACAGTGATGCAACCGATGTATTGCGTGCCGACGATGACGACAGTGATGCAACTGATGTTTTACGTGCAGATGATGACGAGGAAGGTACAAGCGTGCTGACAACCGGAACATCAGCGAAGAAGGTAAAAGTAATTTACAATATAGTAGTTGTTCATTCAGATGAAAGTATAGAGTCGGGTAGGTGAGAAAAAGGATGAAAAGAAAAGAAACAAAATCAAACAATTCAAAACACCCGGTAAAGAAGCTCATAGCATTATGGGTTGTCTTTGCTCTGCTGATTGTACCATTTGCAAACCATGTCGGTGATAAGAATGGCGCGAAAGCAGAAGGGGGAAGTACAACTGGAGTAAAAACTGGCAATCTACAGATTGTGTCGGAAGAACCGAATGGGTTGAGTATTGAAGTGGATGATACTGGTGTAGTGGTTCCGCATACTGGTGAGACATATGAGAAAAGCGTAACTTTGATCAAGGATGCGCAGAAGGTAGGTAAGTTACAATTACCAGAATGCAAGACAGATGGTGGTGATGCGGTTGCGTTAGGTGCCGGATTTATGACCTTGGATAAGCAAATACAGTCAACACTTTCTGCTGGCGAAAATTTATTTCCTTTAACAGAAAATGTTGAGAATGATTTAGCAGCTAATGCAATTACTGAAGATCGAAAAATTGCAATTTATGCAAGAATAGACAGTGCGGCAGATTGGCAATTACAGTATGTTCTTACTGTTAATTTTGTGGATTCTGCATTTACAACAGGTGCCGGACTGTATGCTGGAAGCATAAGTCTGACATCGGATTCATATGTCAGTGAAGCAACATTAAAGGCTCCAACCACAGTAGCTTCTATTGAGGGCGCGACAGTAAAATATTATGTAAAAATTGGATCAGCAGCAGATGAGTCTGAAAAAAAGGATATAAACAGTTATACATTTATTGGAGATACAATCAGTACTACTGAGAACAACCGTGGAAAACAGGTTTATGCATATGCGGCGCTGGTATCCAATGAGACACCTGCACAAGTGTTGGAGTACATCGAACTTGGCTCGACTCATATGAGTAACGATACACAAGCACCAAATATTAGCTGTGAGGCTTCGGCTGTATCTTATCTGGATGAAGAGACTTCTGCTTATGCAACGATACAGAATAGGTTTATAGATGAAAATAGTGTTTATTATGGCGTGGGCGACAAATACAAGTATGCAGTTACCGTTGAAGATCCAACAAAGGATGGCGAAGATACATCTGGAATTAAGAATGTAACAGCTACATTAAATGGTACATCTTTGACCGTGACATCTCCAGCTTCTGGTTCAAATGTATATACAATCGAACTTACAAAGGAGCAGGCAACCGGAGATGTTGTAACTGTAACTGCAGTTGACAACAAGGGAAATTCTAAAGATTATAAGTGTCCAATCAAGATCCAGCAGGCGACAGAGGGAACAAAGGTAACCGGTGTTACATTTGTAGATGATGATAGCTGGGATGGTTTAACAGAGGGCAAGATACTTTCACACTTGGCTGCAAAGAAGCAGATTAAGGTAACATTAGATTCAAATAAGAAAATTACAAATGTTAAACTTTCTGATGGTACGAAAGAATTTAATGCAGACGAGGTCGTATGTTCGGAACCTAGTACAACACGTGTATACACAGTTACAGCGAATATTTCAATTCCAACAGATTTGGAAGTTTCAGAGCTGTTAAATGCATTAGAGGTAAAGGCATATGCTGGTGATTCGGAGATTACGATTACCGGCACAAAGCAGATTAAGAATATTTCATACGACGCAAAAGCACCAGTGATCAGTAATCCAAAACTTGAAAAAAGTATAGATAACGGAACAACATGGGTAGAGGTTGGTTCTGCAGCTGGAGATTTAGATAGTATCGTGACAGAACTAAATACGATTTACCGGTATGTGGTTACTGTTGCAGATGCAACTGGAGAAAGTGGTGTACAGGATGTGTATGTAACACCAACGGACAAGTTTACTTATACTACGGGAAATACATATGTATATAATATTCCATCTGATCAGTTGAAGGTAGATATCTCATATTTCGTTGCGGTTACAGCATCGGATGTAGCCGGAAATGTATCAGATTCTCTGACACTTCGTGGAGTTACAAAGATTGATGATACCCTGCGCGTAGATAACTGTGTGATTATAGATGCAGCTGGAAACGATGTAACAAGCGATGTTCTGGCAGGGAAGAATACAAATGAAAAATATCAGCTGGAAGTGACAGCAAGCTCTGCATATGTCATTCAGAAGTTTGAACTGATTGCAGGCGGTACGAATGACCAGACAAAGGATGTAGCTGCCTCTGCAAATCAACAAGATACAAACAGTCATCGTTACAGCACAACGGTGAAATTTGAATTGCCTGCTAAGACGAATATAAATGCACAGCTGGATAGTATGTATCTGAATGTGATAGATGGAAATGCACAGAAGATTCGTTACCCACAGGATGCATCTAAAACGCTTGGTACAATTTTATATGACCGTACCAATCCAACTGTATCGGTGAATGTGGCAAACGACAGCACATGGTATAAGGAATATACAATCAACTATACGATTACTTCTGGTGATAATGGCGTGGAATCACCACTTGCAAATGCCGGTTATTCTCTGGCAGGAAGCAAGGCAAATGTAACAGACAAGGAAATCGCATTGAATGGAACACAGACTTCTGTGAACGGAACGATTGCGATTCCAGAATCAGCAGGAATTACAGGTACATCTCTTGTGTTTAATGCACAGGATGCAAGTGAGAATCTGCTTCCAAAAAATCTGTATAAGATCAAAGTGGATAAGACAAAACCGAAGGCTGAATTGACAGTCAATGGAAAGACAAACATTACACAGCCATTGGATGGCGAGGTACTGATCAAGACAACGGTATCGGATAATCTGACAATCAATCGGGCGACGATCACAGTGAAGGGACCAGACACCGATGTGACAACAAATCTGAGTGGAGCAAAGGAACTGGTAAATGTCAGCCAGGAAAACAGCTTCACATTGAATAACCTGATCGGCAAGAAAGCCGCGGATGGTGACTACACCGTGACAGTCAATGTGTCAGACAAGGCAGGAAACATTGATTCCAAGACGATGAAGTTCCGCGTGGATAACACAATCCCGGTTGTCACAGCAAAGATTTCCGGGGGTACAACTGCTGGCAAGCAGCCAGGAAAGAACTTCGATGGAACCATTTGCGATTACTTCTATCGTTCTAATGTAACGGTAGAGCTTACTTATGAGGATGAGAATATCTCAGCTTCCGGAGTAAGAGTAACAGATAATAACAACGTGGTAAATGTAACATGGCAGCGAATCGGTACATCTAACAAGTACCGGGCAAGCTATGTTTCAACCGGTATTGGTGCACATGTAATCAAGATCAATGCACAGGATAATGCAGGCAACAATGCTGTTGAAAAGCAGGTTGTATTTATCAAGGATACAGAGGCACCGAATATTGCTGCAGTGATCAATGGAGGTATGGTTTACTCTGAGAATATGGGCGTTGTTGATCTGACTTCCGATGCAACGGTTGCTTTCTCTGTAAGCGACGCAAACGAAGACGTACATGATTTCAATTACCAGTTGATTAAGACAGTACCGGATCAGCTTCCGGTAACCGCGGATGTATTGAAGACAGATAACCGGGTATTTGGCTATACAGATGAGGCTGATTATCAGGTAAAGGTATATTCTGTGGACAAGGCAGGAAACCGAAGTGCAGAAAGAAATGTACAGTTCCGTGTTGATAAGACAGCACCAGAACTGCAGATTACAGGAACTGCTTCCGGTTCGACACTGAACGCAGGAACAACCCTGACATTTAGTATGACAGAGGCATTCTGGTGGGATGCATCTGGTACGATCACGATCACAAGAAAAGCAAACGACAGTGTGGCAGAAGCCGCTTACAAGACCATCGACTTCAAGCCAACTGCACGTGTGACAACGATGACAGAGACACTTAGTGAGACAGGTGAGTATCAGGTAACATTTACCGGTAAAGACCGTGCTGGACATACCGCAGAGGCAGCCAGCTATACGGTAAGAATTGATACAGGCAAGCCGATCATTACGCTGAGTGGCGTGTCAAATAACGACAAGACAACAAAGCAGGTAGACTTCCAGGCACAGATCGAGGAGGACTTCTATCTGACAAAGTCTGTAAGGATTCAGGCAACAAGAACATATCTTGATCCAACATCTTATAAGGAAAAAACAGAGGATCTGCAGATTACCGGATATAATCCGACAGCAGCAACGACGCTGATCCGAAACACATTTACAGAGGATGGTATTTATAAGATTCAGATAAACTGTAAGGATGCCGCAGGTAATGAGGATACACAGGAGGTTTCCTTCACGATTGATAAGACAAAACCAGTGATTGATCCAAAGGTCATGAGCGCATATGAAGGAACTCTGACATCCTTTGCATGGGATTACGATCTGAACGACATTATCTATGACCTGACTGTCTGCGATGCACATATGTACTTGAATGGTAGCGAGTATGACGGAACATCCGAAGTCGAGGACGGCGCATATGAGATGAAGATTACAGCCGAAGATGAACTTGGAAATGCAACTGAGAAAACAGTAAACTTCAATCTGGATACAAAGGCACCAACCTTTATTGTAACGGGTGTAGAAGATGGAGAGATCAAGAACGAGCAGTACGACATCAACGTATCCCTTCAGTTGGATGAGGATACTCTGGATGAGGTAACGCTCAATGGTTCTCCAGTTGAGATCAAGGACAATGCTGCAGCGATTACAGTTACGGAAAAGGGCGACTATAAGCTTACAATGAAGGCACATGATGATGCCGGAAATGAAGCAGAACAGACGATCAGCTTTACATATGGAGAGAAGAGTCATGTACTTCTGTATGTATTGATTGGTGTTGGCGTTCTTGCAGTGCTTGGCGGTGGAATTGCAATTATTCTGGCAGCAAAGAAGAAAAAGAATAATTAACCGGAGATAAAACCAGGTTACACAGGCAGGAGCATGGAAACATGCTCCTGTTTTGCTTGCAAACTACCGCTGGGCATATTATAATCAGAAAAGCGAAAACGGTAACAGGGAAAATTGGTAGGAGGTTGGCGCATGGTAGACGTTGCGATGCTGACAAAGCAAGGGGGAAGAGATCACAACGAGGATTACATACGGAAAGCAACATACGAAGAACAGCTCTGCCTGATCTTGTGTGATGGACTTGGCGGGCATGCCTGCGGGGAAATAGCATCGGAGCTGGTCGCAGAAAGCATAGCAAAGGGATTTGAAAAACAGGGCTACTATGCCGGATTTTTCAAGGATGCATTGGAACAGGCACAAAAAGAATTACTGGAAGAACAGGTGCGGCGGGATCTGTGCAACTCCATGAAGACAACGGCAGTTGTGCTTGTAATCACACCGGACCTGATACAGTGGGCGCATATCGGGGACAGCCGGTTGTATCGGATTTACGAGAATGGAACAAAATATCAGAGAACGCGTGACCATAGCTTAGTACAGATTCTGTGCGATACCGGAGAGATCAAGGAATCCGAGATCCGTACGCACGAGGATCGGAACAAGCTGCTGCGTGCGATGGGCGCACAGTGGGGGACGAAAACGTATGATATAAGTGCGGTTGTGGAGCGCGGAGAGACACAGGCGTTTGTGTTGATGACGGATGGTTTCTGGGAGTATGTCTATGAGGAAGAGATGCTTGCCACATACAAGGAAGCGTCCTCTGCACAGGCTTGGTTAGATGCAATGGAAAAATACGTGCTGAAGCGGGCAGACATGACAAAGACGGATAATTATTCTGCGATCGTTGTCCGCGTGGAGGAATAAAGAAGATGTTTCGAGCAGTTGTATTTGATATGGATGGTGTCATTACGGACACGGAAAAATTATACAGGAGATTTCAGTTAGAGGAAGGCAAGAAGCTGGGAATCCCGGATGATGTGATGGCCGTTGCCTGCGAGCGTATCGCGGGTGGCACGAAGTACACAAACAAGAAGAGCTTTGAAGATGTCGTCGGTATGGGAATTGATTATTTTGATTTTCGGGAAGCGGTCGTGAACAAGCTGGACGCGCATATCCGGGCACACGGCGTGGAACTAAAGCCGGGCGTCGCAGATACATTAAAATATCTGAAAGAAAAAGGTGTTAAGGTTGGACTTGCAACTTCTACGGTGCGTGAACGTGCCACGGGATATCTGAAGGCGCATCATATTGACCGGTATTTTGATGAGCTGGTGTTCGGAGATACGGTTGCACATGGTAAGCCTGCACCGGATATTTATCTGAAAGCGTGTGAGATGCTGGATGTAAGACCGGAGGAGGCAATCGCCGTGGAGGATTCCATCAACGGAATCGTATCGGCGGGGCGTGCCGGCATGTATCCGGTTATGGTGATCGATCTGATCGAGCCGAACGACACCACGAAACAATACGCTAAGAAAGTATATGAATTCGGACGCATCGACCGTCTGAAGGAGTTAATATAGTGTCGAACAAGACTACTATGTAGATGGAAGATGTATGTAGATATGATTCTAAGACAGACCGTTGAAGCACGCTGGCACTTAACGAACGTAGTGAGTTTAGTACCATTGCGTGCTGAACCGAGCGAGAGCGTGTCTGTGTAGAATCATATCTACATACATCTTTGGAATAAAATATATCTTGTTCGATACGAGAATAATATGGAGGACAGAAAAATGAGTAACATGAATTTGCTGGTTGTTATTTTGAAACATGAGGATCTGGTAAGCGAGATCTGTAAGGAACTGGTAGAAGAAGGGATTCATGGAGGTACGATCGTTGATGGTACCGGTATGGCGAGTGTTGTCGAGAAGATGGATGACCTTCCGATCTTTGGAATGCTTCGTTCCATCCTTGCGGATGATGACGATCATGAAGTGGTAAAGATGATGTTCTTTGTCGTAGATGATGAAGAAATGAAGAAGGCACGCAAGACGATCAACGATGTGATCGGACTGGACAAGCCGAACACCGGAATTATGTTTGCACTTCCGGTATCATTTGTGGAAGGCTTAGGTGCGTAATCATGGATTTGAATATTTTAACGTATTTAGGGATTATGTTGCTTGCAGCACTGATCGCAGGCAAGATTGTCAAGCAGATGAGACTCCCGAATGTGACAGGATATCTGGTAATCGGATTGCTGATTGGCCCGAACTGTTTGAAGATTTTGAGTGAAGAATTGATTGACAGTATGGACCTGGTGACAGAGCTGGCGCTCGGATGCATTGCTTTTTCGATTGGTGCGGAGTTTAAAACAACCTTTTTGAAGAAAGTAGGGAAAGCCCCGCTCGTGATAGGAATTACAGAAGGTGTGGGAGCAGTACTTGTTGTAGATACAATTCTGCTTCTGCTCGGATATAATGTCAGCTTTGCACTGGCGCTTGGCGCGATTGCATCTGCGACGGCGGCAGCATCTACGATGATGATCGTGAAGCAGTATAAAACAAAAGGCCCTGTGACAAACACCCTGCTTCCGGTCGTGGCACTTGATGATGCGGTGGCATTGATTGCATATGGACTTTCGATGGCAGTAGCCAATGTGATCAGCTCAAGCGGAAGTGCACCGGTAAGCAAGCTTCTGATTGCCCCTTGTGTCGAGATATTCGGCGGTTTGTTATTCGGCGCGGTGCTTGGTGTCATCATGGCACTGCTGGTGAAGTTTTACACCGGTCGGGGCAACCGTCTTGCAATTACGATCATGATGATCTGTCTGTGCGTGGGCGTTTCTGATATGGTAGGATTTTCGTCATTGCTTGCATGCATGATGCTTAGTACGATCTTTGCGAATATTTCAAAGCAGAACGACAAGATCTATGAGCCGCTGGACCGGATCACGCCACCGATTTACATGATGTTCTTCATCTTGTCCGGAGCATCGCTGGATGTCACGGTCATTGTATCTGTCGGAGTTGTTGGAGCGGTCTATGTCGTAGGTCGTATCATTGGTAAAGCGCTGGGGGCAGCGTTCGGGGCGAAGATCTCGAAGGCGCCGAAGGTTGTCCAGAAATGGCTTGGTCTGACGCTTGTGCCGCAGGAGGGCGTGGCGATTGGTCTTGCCACATCGGCAGGTAAATCGCTGCCACAGTATGCCGCGCAGATCCAGACGATCGTGTTGTGTGGTGTTGTTATCTACGAGCTGATAGGACCTGTCATTACGAAGCTTGCATTGAAGAAGGCAGGGGAACTCGTGGAGGAACCAAAGAAAAAAGCCAGTGCGAAAGCGTAAATAAGTGAAATAGAAAGTAATAAACGCAACTCATTTTTCATATATATAACCAAAGCAAGTGGGTATGGCGGTCTGCCACACCGGACGAATGGGAGTCTATATGGAAAAACGGGTTGCGTTTTGTGTTTTAAAGGCACTGGTTGCAGCGTACATTGTGACCGGGCTTTTGCTTTTAATTCTGGCATTTGCATTGTATAAGCTGGGATTGAGTGAGAATGTTGTAGAACTGGGTGTTGTGTTTATCTATCTGCTGTCGAGTGCCATCGGCGGATTCTTCATCGGTAAATGCATGGAAGTAAAGCGGTTGTTGTGGGGCGTGTTGCTCGGATTGTTCTATGCGGTGCTCCTGCTTGTGTTATCTTTGATCGTGCGTGGAAATGCACAGGGAATCATACAATCCGGGTTGCTTAATACATTGATCTGCCTCGGTGGAGGGGCAATCGGTGCATTTCTGTCATAAAACATGGCAGAAATGCGTATTTACAAGTAGAATGTAAAAAAATAATGATGACAAATGACAGGACATGTGATAAAATATCCATTAATAATGCTAGTAGGAGGCGATAAAGATGAAGAGAATCAAAACTTTGACAGAAAAGACAATGAAGAGCACTGTAGTTAAGGGTGGTTGCGGCGAATGCCAGACATCTTGCCAGTCAGCATGTAAGACAAGCTGTACAGTTGGTAACCAGAGCTGCGAGAACAACTAATTACAGATAAAGAAAGTGTAATACATACACTTCGCACAAGAAAAGGGGATATCCTGCGATGTCCCCTTTCCTTAATGAATAAGAGAAATAGGAGTGACTAAGAAAGTGGTACACCAGTACAAGAACAATGGGTATAATATCGTGCTTGATGTGTGCAGCGGCTCCGTACATGTAGTGGATGACCTTGTATATGATATGATTGCGATGTACAAGGATAAGAAATTCGAAGAGATTGAACAGGCAATTTTAGAGAAGTATGGAGATACCTATAGTAAGGAAGATATCAAGGATGCGTATTCCGACATTTCCGAGTTAGAAGAAAAGGAACTGTTATTCACGGAAGATGTGTTCAAGGATGTCATTATCGATTTTAAGAAGAGAAAGACCGTAGTCAAGGCGCTTTGCTTACATATTGCACATGATTGTAACCTTGCCTGCAAGTATTGTTTCGCAGATGAGGGAGAATATCATGGTCAGAAACGGGAACTTATGAGTCTGGAAGTTGGCAAGCAGGCGATTGACTTTTTGATAGAGAATTCCGGAAACCGTGTAAACCTTGAAGTTGATTTCTTCGGCGGTGAGCCGTTGATGAACTTTGATGTGGTGAAGGAAATCGTAGCATATGGACGAAGCAAGGAGAAGGCGGCAAATAAGAACTTCCGTTTTACCCTGACGACAAATGGTATGCTGTTAAATGATGAAGTCATTGATTTCTGCAACAGAGAGATTTCAAACGTTGTATTGAGTCTCGACGGCAGAAAAGAGATTAATGACATGATGCGGCCAACCAGAAATGGAAAGGGAAGCTATGACATTATTGTGCCGAAGTTCCAGAAGTTCGTGGAGAAGCGCGGCGATAAGAGCTATTATGTGCGCGGTACATTTACGAGAAACAATCTGGACTTTACGAAGGATTTTGAATTGATGACCGAGCTTGGATTCAAGGAGATCTCAATTGAGCCGGTTGTCACACCAGATGAGAATGATTATGCGATCCGCGAGGAAGATTTACCAACGATTTTCGAGCAGTATGACAAGCTGGCAGTTGATCTGATCCGCCGGCAGAAGGAAGGAAAACCAGTGACATTCTTCCATTACAAGCTCGACTTAAATGGTGGTCCGTGTGTGTACAAGCGTCTGTCTGGATGTGGTTCCGGTACGGAGTATCTGGCAGTGACACCAACTGGAGATCTGTATCCGTGTCATCAGTTTGTTGGACACGATGAGTTCAAACTGGGTGATGTATTCCATGGTGTAGAACGAAACGATATCGTGGAAGAATTCAAGCTTTGCAATGTCTATGCCAAGGACAAATGCAAGGATTGCTTCGCAAGATTTTATTGCAGTGGCGGCTGTGCAGCGAATTCGTATCAGTTCCATGGCAATATATTAGACGCATACGATGTGGGTTGTGAATTGCAGCGGAAACGTGTCGAATGTGCCATTATGATGAAAGCAGCTCTGGCGGATGACGAAGAAGACGAAGCGGCAGAGTAAAATAAATGAAGGAGAGACAAAAAGATGAAGAAAACAAAAAGAAAAGCAGTCATCAATCTGATTATTTTCTTCCTGCTTCTGGCTGGCGGTATCTATATGGCAATCGCTGGTGTAGGACAGAATGAATCCGGTAAAACTGCGAATGTTCCGTTGGGACTGGATCTGCAGGGCGGTTTGTCCGTAACCTATGAGATTCAGGATGAGAAGCCGACAAGCGACGAGATTAAAGCAACTGTGGATAAGTTGCAGCGAAGAGTCGATGCGTACAGTTCAGAAGGTGAAGTGTATCAGGAAGGAAATGACCGTATCACGGTTGAGATTCCTCTGAACACAGAGAAGGTAGATGCGCATGACGTATTGGATGAACTCGGTCAGCCGGGACAGCTTCTGTTCCTTGATTCCGAGAACTATACAATCTGGCAGCAGAATCAGAACAATGGTACGAACGATGCATACGAAGCAGTTCTGACAGGTTCTGATATCAAGAACGCACAGGCAGGTGTGGACGACAGTGGTACAGTGAAGGATTATGTTGTACAGCTTCAGTTTACAGATGAAGGTGCGCAGAAGTTTGCAACTGCAACTGCAGCCAATATTGGAAAGCCAATCTATATCATCTATGATGGAGCCGTTGCAAGTGCTCCAACTGTACAGAGTGCAATCACAGATGGTAATGCAGTTATCAATAAGATTTCCAGCTATGATGAGGCAGAAAGCCTTGCATCAACAATTAAGATTGGTGCGCTGCCTCTGGAGTTGAAGCAGATTCAGTATAATATCGTTGGTGCAAAGCTTGGTCAGAAAGCAGTATCAACAAGCTTGATCGCCGGTGCGATCGGTTTTGGCTTGGTATGTATCCTGATGATTGTACTGTATCGTTTCCCAGGATTTATTGCCAGCTTAGCACTGACAGGTTATGTTGTATTGATGCTTTTGATTCTGAGCATCCGACACATCACACTGACACTTCCTGGTATTGCAGGTATTATCCTGTCAATCGGTATGGCAGTGGATGCGAATGTCATCATTTTCACACGTATCCGTGAGGAGATCTCTGCAGGCAGCGGTGTGCGTGCGGCAGTGAAGGCAGGTTTCTCCAAAGCGCTTTCCGCGATTTTGGATGGTAATATTACAACTTTGATTGCAACCGTTGTTTTGATGATCCTTGGCTCTGGTAGTATCAAGGGATTCGCGGTTACATTGATGCTTGGTATTGTCCTTTCTATGTTTACCGCATTGTTTGTGACAAAGATGCTTTTGAATTCGTTCTTAGAGCTTGGCGTACAGAATCCAAAGATGTATGGTAAGGCAAAGGAGCCAAAGATTCACGGATATGTAAAGAACTTCAAGATTTGTGGTGTTGCTTCTTTGATCGTGATCATTGCAGGACTTGCGTTCCTCGGTGTAAACCATTCAAGAATTGGCAAGTCATTAAATTACAGTCTGGAGTTTACCGGTGGTACATCAACAACTGCTACTTTTGCAGAGGACGATGTATATACACTGGAGCGTGCAGAGTCTGAGGTTGCACCAGTGATAGCAGAAACAGCGGGTATTGATGCTGGAACGATTCAGATTCAGACAGTAGAAGGAAACAATCAGGTTATCTTCAAGACATCCGAGCTTACAGAAGAGCAGAGTGCAAAGATTGACGACCTGTTGAAATCACAGTTTAAGGCAACAGAAGTGGACAACCAGAGTATCAGTTCTACCATCAGTGGTGAGATGAAGAAAGATGCGATCGTAGCGATTGCAGTATCTTCTGTATTGATGCTTCTGTACATTGCGTTCCGGTTCTCTGACGTGAAGTTTGGTGTCAGTGCGGTGCTTGCTCTTGTACATGATGTATTGGTTGTATTTGCGGCATACTCCATCGGAACACTGTCCGTTGGTAATACATTTATTGCGTGTATGCTGACAATCGTAGGTTACTCGATCAACGCGACAATCATTATCTTCGACCGTATTCGTGAGAATATGCGGACACAGGATAGTAAAGAAAGTCTGGAAGAGCTTGTCAACAAGAGTATCGGACAGACATTTACAAGAACAATTTATACATCCCTGACAACCTTTATCATGGTATTTGTATTGTTCGTGATGGGCGTAACTTCTCTGAAAGAATTTACATTCACATTGATGCTTGGTATCGTGTGTGGTGCTTATTCATCTGTATGTATCACCGGACCACTCTGGTATACAATGAAGAAGAAATTCTCCAAGAAAAATGCATAAGTAAAATAAGGTGGGGCTGTTTCGGCAGCCCCATTTTTAAGTGAAGAAGAGAGGAACACAGATATGTCGGAGTACAAAAAAGAAGAATGGCGGGTGAAACAGCCAGCCGCAGATATCCGCGCACTGGCAGAGCAGTTCTCGATCAGCCCGATATTGGCGCATATCATCGTGAACCGGGAGATCACGGAGCCAGATGCGGTTGCGTGTTATCTGAGTGATGATCTTGCATACACTCATGATCCAGCGTTAATGAAGGACATGGACAAGGGCTGCCGGATTATGAAAGAAAAGATTCGGGCAGGAAAGAAAATCCGTATTATCTCCGATTACGATGTAGATGGCATCACATCGAATTATATTCTGTATCAAGGGCTGCAAAAGGCAGGGGCAGATGTCTCTTATGATATCCCACACCGGATCATGGATGGGTATGGGATGAATGTACGGCTGGTGGAAGCGGCATACGCCGATGGCGTGGATACGATTATCACCTGTGACAATGGAATTGCGGCGGAGACCGCAGTCACCCGGGCGAAAGAACTTGGAATGACGGTGATCGTTACGGATCATCATGAGGTGCCGTGCGAGGTGACGGAAAACGGAGAAAAAAATTATCTGTATGTGAACGCGGATGCCGTGATCGATCCGCACCGCCCGGATTGCGCATATCCCTACAAGGACTTATGCGGCGCTGCTGTGGCGTACAAATTCATCCGGCATTTATACCGGGTGACGGAGCTTTCGTGGGAAGACGAAGATGCCTATATGGATATCTTAGCGCTTGGTACGGTGTGTGATATCATGCCACTCACAGATGAGAACCGGATCTTTGTCAAGCGTGGACTGCGGAGACTTACGAACAGTACGAATCTTGGAATCAATGCGTTGAAGAAAGCGTTAGGTCTTGATGGAAAGCCAATCGAGGTGCATCATTTGAGCTTCCGGATTGGTCCGAGTCTGAACTCGACCGGACGACTGGAAAGTGCGAAAGAGGGCGTGGAGCTGCTGCTGACCGATGATCCGGCGCGGGCGGAAAGCCTGGCACAGGATATGGCGAAGCTCAACGAACTGCGGAAGGAGATGACCGACCGCGGTGTGCGGGCGGCAACGGACTGGGTGCGAAAGGATATTCGCATGATTCCGACCGAAGATGGTGTGAAAGAAAAGAAAATCGGGGATGATAAGGTTATCGTCCTGTATATGCCGGGGATTCATGAGAGCATCGCGGGATTGATCGCGAGCAAGCTGAAGGAAGCATTTTACCGTCCGACGCTTGTTTTTACCGATGCGGAAAATGGACAGGGACTGAAAGGCTCCGGGCGTTCGATTGAGACGTATAATATGTTTGATAAGCTCTGTGAACATAAAGAGTTGTTTGTGAAGGTTGGCGGACACCCGATGGCGGCGGGCTTTACGATTACGCGCGAAGCACTCGAACCGTTACGCGAAGCGTTAAACCGGGATTGCAATCTGACAGACGCAGATCTCGTCGAGAAGCTGTATGTGGATGAATCCTGTGCCATCAAGCAGCTGACATTGCCCCTCTATGAGGAGCTTGCAAAGCTGGAACCATACGGAACTGCCAATGTAAGACCATTGTTCGGTATCGTGAAAATGGGTATCCGATCGATCAAAATGGTTGGAAATGAAGGGCAATACGCACGTTGCACGTTTGTCGATGGCAATGGCACGCGCATAAACGGCATGGTATTTCGTGGAAAAGAGCTATTGGATAACATAAAAGTGTGGTTTGGAGACAAAGAATGTGATAAAATATTGAAGGGTTTACAAAACCATGCACTGATTGATATTCTGTATCATATGAAGAAGAACGAATTCAATGGAACTGTTTCGATTCAGATGGAGCCGGTATCAATCCGGAAAAGCGTATATTATGAAACATCAAAATAGAGCATACGTGAAGGTAGGAGGAGCGCAAATGAAGAGTGTAAAGGATTATATCATCAGTATTCCGGATTTCCCAAGTAAGGGGATTATATTCCGAGATGTGACAAGTGTACTGGAAAGCCCGGAAGGGTATGCACTGGCAATTGATGAGCTGAACAAGCTGTTAGATGGAGTGGACTATGATCTGATCGCAGGTACAGAGTCGAGAGGATTTATCTTTGGCGCACCACTTGCCTATATGAACAAGAAGGGATTTATCCCGGTTCGTAAGAAAGGAAAGCTGCCAAGAGAGACTGTAAGCAAAGAATATGCTTTAGACAGTCGAGATGAGCTACGATCTGGAGTACGGTTCTGCAACGATCGAGATCCATAAGGATGCGATCAAGCCGGGCGACAAGGTTGTACTGGTCGATGATCTGATCGCGACAGGCGGTACGATTCAGGCAGCAGCCAAGCTCGTCGAAGAGCTGGGCGGTGAGGTAGTAAAGATGATCTTCTTGATCGAGCTGACCGATCTTGGAGGAAGAAAATTGCTGGAGGGCTACGATGTAGCATCTGTTGTACAGTACGAAGGTGAGTGATTTTTATGGCGGATACAACCTATAAGATACCACATGATACACTGAAAAAAGAAATCAGTAAACCGGAGGATTTTACGCCGCCGGAGGAATTGTATAAAAAATTGATTGCTACCATTCGCGCGTATCGTCCGACGACGGATCTGTCGGAGATCGAGAAGGCGTATAAGATTGCAAGCAAAGCGCACGAAGGTCAGAAGCGAAAGTCCGGGGAACCATATATTATTCACCCGCTTTGCGTGGCAATCATTCTGGCAGAACTGGAACTTGATAAAGAGACGATCGTAGCAGGAATCCTGCATGATGTTGTAGAGGATACGGTTATGACGCGGGAGGAGATTGCAAAGGAGTTCTCCGAAGAGGTAGCACTGCTTGTCGATGGCGTTACGAAGCTGACACAGCTCGATCTGTCACAGGATAAGATCGAGGTTCAGGCAGAGAACCTGCGTAAGATGTTCCTTGCGATGGCGAAGGATATCCGTGTCATCCTGATCAAGCTTGCCGACCGTCTGCACAATCTGCGTACAATGCAGTACCAGTCACCGGCAAAGCAGATCGAAAAGTCGCGTGAGACGATGGATATTTACGCACCGCTCGCACACCGTCTTGGTATTTCCAAGATCAAGGTCGAACTCGATGACCTCTCCATGCAGTATCTCTATCCAGAGGTATACAAGAACTTAAAGGAAGAGATCACTACACGACTGAATGCGAGCGAGGATTTCATCGTACAGATGGTAGAACAGGTTAAGCAGTATATGAAGGAAGCTGGCATCGAGGCAGAGGTAGACGGACGTGTCAAGCATCTGTTCTCCATCTATAAGAAAATGATCACGCAGAACAAGACGCTCGACCAGATTTACGATATTCATGCAATTCGTATCAAGGTCGATACGGTACGGGATTGTTATGCGGCACTCGGAATTATTCATGAGAAATACAAGCCAATTCCGGGACGTTTCAAAGATTATATCGCAATGCCGAAAGAGAACATGTACCAGTCTCTCCACACGACATTGATTGGACCGGGCGGTCGTCCGTTCGAGATTCAGATTCGAACCTACGAGATGCACCGTACCGCGGAATATGGTATTGCTGCACATTGGAAATACAAAGAAGGCGGCAGTGGCAAGAACGATAACGAAGAGCAGAAGTTAAGCTGGCTCAGACAGATTCTGGAATGGCAGACCGATACGACAGATAACAAGGAATTCATGAACGCCATCAAGACAGATTTGGATCTGTTTTCAGATCAGGTGTATGTATTTACACCTGCGGGCGATGTCAAGAATCTTCCGGCTGGTTCTACACCAATTGATTTTGCATACAGCATTCATACGGCGGTCGGAAACAAGCTGATTGGTGCGCGTGTCAATGGACGGCAGGTGCCGATCGAGACAGAGCTTCATAATGGTGATCGTGTTGAGATTATCACATCGCAGAACTCCAAAGGTCCAAGTATGGACTGGCTGTCTGTGGTAAAGAGTTCACAGGCAAAGACGAAGATTAACCAGTGGTTCCGGCAGGAGAACAAGACAGATAATATCCAGCGTGGTAAAGATGCGATGGCGGCATACTGTAAGACAAAGGGTATCGTGTTATCGAACCTTTTGCAACCGGAACTGCAGGAAAAGGTAATGAAGAAATACAACTTCCTGACATGGGATGCCGTGCTTGCATCAATCGGACATGGCGGACTGAAGGAAGGACAGGTTGTCAACCGTCTGCAGGAAGAATACAAAAAAGAAGAAGCGAAGAAGATCACAGAGGAACAGATTGTTGACAAGATCAACACACCAGGCAGAGGCGAAAGTCACAAGCATGCCAAGGGTGGTATTGTAGTCAAAGGTATGGACGATGTTGCGGTGCGTTTTTCACGCTGCTGTGCTCCGGTACCGGGTGATGAGATCGTCGGTTACATCACGCGTGGACGTGGAGTATCCATTCATCGTACCGATTGCGTAAATGTTCTTTGCATGGATGAATTTGACCGGAAGCGTCTGATTGAGGCGGAATGGTCTGAAGATCTGTTGCAGAATCAGAAGATGTATATGACGGAGATTAACATCTACGCGAACGACAGTAAGGGACTGGTGTTCTCGCTGTCGAAGATCTTCAATGAGGAGAACATCAACCTGACAGGTATGAATGTCCGTGTCAATAAGCAGGGCAAGGCGACGGTTTCCGTGAAGTTTGAGATTCGCTCGAAGGAGCAGCTCAACAAGCTGATCGCGAAGATCCGGAACGTAGAGGGAATCATCGATATCGAGCGGACTACGGGTTGATTGTATGAATTAACGTATTGGTGGAAGAGTTGAACACAACTGCGCAATTCCATGCAGACGCGCTCTCGCTCGGTTCAGCACGCAGTGGTACTAAATTCGCGACAAAGAGCAGTCGCTCATTAAGTGCCAGCGTGCTTCAACGGTCTGCATATGAATTGGTAGTTTGCGTCCAACTCAATCTACAGATTGTGGTAGATGCAGTAATTTGTGAATATCTGCCATGTTAATCTTTACTGTATAAGATGTATTGAAACT
>OHDV01000473.1_pt1 | contig 17947 bp, 17 predicted proteins | sample 1567041 | NCBI WGS metagenome assembly OHDV01 (sample SAMEA3879517, study PRJEB24766) | human gut metagenome | biome: human-associated habitat; feature: feces | place: USA | collected 1985/1987
GCTACGTGTTCGTGGCCCTCACTTTGCGAGCAAAGTGAGCTACAATGCTGGCGCCTCAACAGACGATGATGCGGACCAGCGCAAATCTCCGCTGCGAGGGCGCTGCTGCCTCTTTACAAACCTTGATTTTCCTGGATTTTGAACACCCTACCTGAAAGGCAGAATGTTCAAAATCCCCTATAATATCTGCATAATTTTTCGCAGGATTTTTAGAAACCCACCCCACAGCCGCGCCCCAATCCCAATATTTATCAGCGCACACGGGAGCAGAGACGAACGCTTTGGGAGCAGAGGCATTCGCACACGCTCCCGCGTTCGATAAAAAATATAAGGAATGCTCAAAAACAAATAGACTTCTGTGATTCTTTCATCAATCGGGGACTTCGCGATAGGGAGGTCAGTCTTTCAAGCCTCCAATTGGAATGACATATACCCCATCCTTCCTCTCATAGGCGTATTGTCCGACACCGATTATAACCGCCATAAACGATGGTGCAGGCATTTTGTCGGTATCAATTTTATAGGGATTTGCATTTGAACAAAGCAATATCAAAGAGTATGAGACCGACATGAAAATGTGAATTTTATTAAAGCAATAGTTTGCCCGCTAAGCATATATCATTAGGGATAACACTTGTCGAGTTAGTCGTCTATTCCGTATATTCCTTTCCGCCAATGCTCAATATGCGGGCATCGCGCCCTGTCCTGGAAGTGGCTCATAGACGACAACCTCAACCTTCTTTTTGTTGTTATCCACGCATTCATAACGATAGTTTGTTCCACCCACGACTTGGCGAGAAACCTTGAGGGGTTTCAGCTGCAAGTTGCTGTGCGACAGGACAACAGCCTTGAAAAGAGATTCTTCTTCTGACGTAAGTTTTGTACTCTTGCCGAATGCACCTACCATTTAAAATTTTGGGGTGCTGGCGCATGATGCCATACCAATGATGATGGTCGCTAATGCCAATATTTTTATTGTATTCATATTCTTTATGATTTTATATTTCTTAATTGTTACTTACCTATAGTGTATCTTACACCTACATTAAGATTGAAGTTCAGCGGTTTCTCCTTGTAGATAGTCTGGAGCGAAGAATGGTCGCCTAAATGATAGCTTACGCCCGGCTCTGCATAAAAACCGACATTGTCAAGCACGTCAAACTGCACGCCAAAAGCCGCATTTACAGACATTTGCAAAGGCTTGCTGTCAATGTTGACAGTCTCTTTCTCCTTTATCGCATTATTGATGACATATTCTTTCGTGACATTTCCCGATATGCATTTTTCTACAAGTACACCTGCCGAACCATATAGATTGAACCTTTTGTATGACCATGCATTATATTTCATGTTGACAGGAATTCCTACATAGTTCAGCCTTTGCTCGCCCATAAAGTAGTTCTCTTTTGTTCCGTCTTTCATGTCGGAAGAGAGACGAGTGTATGTAAGTCCGCTTTCGATGCTCCAATGCTCGTTAAGTGTGTATGCCGCCTTCACACCAATGCGTACAGGCAAGCGGTGCTTGTATTCTGTCTTCACTTCCTTTCCCTGATTGAATATGTTGATGCCGAGCATAGGGTTGTCCTCCCAGTCAGAATCATCTGGACCGGTTGTAACAACTGGGGTGCCAATAGATGTTATGGTTCTTGATGACCCCATCGATCCCATTGCACTTGTACTTACAGTCCAACGTGGCGATGTGGACGAAGAGGCGTGACGCCTTGCGTCAGAGTTGTAAGCCACAAGACTGCCGTAATTGCTGTTGTGATGAGAATTGTTTGCCTTCTTGCTCTCATTCTCACGTTTCGGCAAATTTTCTTTGTCGGCAGTTGTATTCGTCTCTTTTGAACTGTTGGTATCATCCCCCTCATGGTTGTCAGACGCTGTTTCCAAAGATTTCTCATCATTAGCATAAGATGACAATGTATCAATGTCACCAACAGATTTGTGTACTATGGTTGTAATGATGCGTGGCACAGGTGAGTTGCAGGCAATAGGATTATTGCCGTCGTCTACAACGATATTGCCTTTAGGGGCTGGTTCTGCTGGTGTATGTGCTATTTGTAGATTTGTCATTTCTGATGGCGTTTGCCCATCGTTTGCGTATTCAGAATATATTGAATATCCTATCAATAAAGCCACGCTTGCAGCGGCTGCAGTATACGCTGTGCGCCGTAGCCAGTAAGTTTTGAAAGGTCTGCCGCCGTTCATATAGCCACCATTCTCATCAGTCGTTCCTTTGCGAATCTCCTCCCAAAGTCCTTTTGGTGCATCTTTCTCATAGTTGCCCAAACGGTCGTGTATGTCTTTTTGCCAATTATTTTTCATACGTTAAATGGAATTGATGGTTCTATAATGTTTTATCTTCTGCGCCAGCATTGATTTGGCCTTGTGCAGCTGCGAAGCTGAAGTATTCTCCTTTATGCCGAGCAATTGGGCTATTTCCTTGTGACTCTTATCGTCAATGACATAGAGATTGAATACAGTTCGGTATCCATCGGGCAACTCACGTATAAACTGATGAAGTACATCGGTAGGTATGTCCTCCGTCTCCATACTGTCGCCATCTGCAATGTTTATATCTTTATCATCGATACTATCAATGGGCAAACGGCTGTTGTTGCGTACAAACTTCAGGGTCTCATTGAGAGTAATTTTTGCTATCCATGCTTTCAAAGACCCCTCTCCACGATACTTGAAACTATCCAGAGAAGTAAATATCTTGATGAACGATTCTTGTAGCACGTCCTTAATGTCTTCGTCTTCTGTGATGTAGCGCGAGCAGAGTGCAGACAGGTATCGCACATGCTTGCGATAAATCCACTCGGTGGCAGTATTGTCGCCATCGAGTGCCTTTCGCAACCATCGTTCCTCTTCCGTTTCTTTTCTGAATGTTATGCCGAACATGATGTTTGTAGGGTTAAAAGCTTAAGAAACAACGAAGTGCAAATGCCTTTACCATACAGCAAAAAGCATTTGCACTATCTCGTAACAACGAATTTCTTATTTTGTTACTGTAACAACTACCGTAGCTGTTTTTTTGTTTTTGTCTGTGACGGTGATAGTTGTGCTTCCAGCCTTCACTCCCTTTATGGTAAGTTTGGCGTCCTTGACGGTAGTAGTGGCGATCTTTTCATCTTTACTTGCAGCCGTATAAGGTATTGTGCCTCCACTAATGTTTATTACATCTTCCTTACCAACCGCAATACTTGTCTTGGCTTTGTCCACGACAACACCATCAACCACGGTAATGTTCAAACTGCCAGTCACCTTCTTGGAGTCAGTAACAAGAACTGTAGCCTTGCCTGCCTTAACTCCTTTTACCGTAATTGTAGCCTTGTCAACAGTTGCGGTAACGGTCTTGTCATCGCTTGATTTAGCGGTGTAAGTACCATCTCCACCTGCTACCTTTACATTCTGTGTGCCGCCAACGGCAACTGAAACGGTTGAAGGATTGAACTTGATGGCGGGAGTGTTGTCATCATCGTCAGAGCATGAAGCAAAAGCCACTGCAAATACGGCACAAACGATTAATGTTGCAAATTTAAAGAAATTCATTGATTTCATTTTATCCTATAATTTTGTCGTTTAACTTATGCACCACAGCATGAGTATGCGTCCATCTACAGCCTTGGCACGATTGTTTTTTTCGAGTACTCTCATTCCCTTAAATGAAGAGCAATGTAAAATCTTGCCTGGGAAAAATATTTTTTTTCGATTTTCATTCTATACGATGCAGTAATGAGGGTGTTTCGGTATTGTACGCCGATGTGACCGTATGCATTTTGAGCGACAGTTCGGCAGACTTTTTGCCACTGAACGACAGCCAATTGAGTTTTATCTTCAGTTCTTTAGGATGATTCTTCCATAGTGAGTTGAGGTCAAATGCTATAAGTGCATCCCCCATTCTTCCGTTGGTGTCACCTTGGGCATTGTGGCGCAAATCGAACTCATATACATTATCCTTGTTCACACCGCTCACAAGATTAATGACATGTTTGGTTGTTCCTCCCCACAATGTGCGTATGCGGAGCGTAACAAATCCGTCCTCGGCAACAGAGACCCAATCACGGACAATTTCAATAGGGTCATTTCCAAATGCTTTTGCATTTTTTTCTTCTGATCCTTGCGTCATTACTGGCTGTTTGGTACGGATGCTGTCAATCCAATTTACATACACACGCTGTTGGTTGCCTCCGTAGCTTCGTTCTTCTATTGTATAGTTCACCAAAGCCCTCACTTTCTTGTCTCCAAACGGTGAGGCTTTCATATTGGTAGGTACAAGCGACGTTGATTCATCAAGTTGCATGAAGAAGCCGTCAGGCGCAGAAGGATACACCGTTACAAGGGCAGTTGGGCGCCGTAACACCTCATTGTTATCATTGTAATCGCATGAGTTCAGCGTGAGCGAACTGGCTGTCAGACCTATTGCCAGAATTGTTTTCTTTGTTATTCTCATATTTCTTGCTTTTTAGTTTCTACTTATTAAATCATCAAAAAGCAAAAATCTTGCCTGTAAAAAATAGTTTTTTTATGAGATTTATCCTTGCTCCAACAAGTTCTTATCCGTCAGAAAATCCAACTATCCGACAATCAACACTCCAAGTTCGTCCTCCTTGCGATGAATGTCATCACCAACAATGACAATCTTACGGAAGTGGTCATTGATTGACAGTGAAGGACGTCGCTCTTGCTGTTCATTTTCTGGCGTAGGCATGTGAAAAGCCGACTGGATATACACTCTGTATGGCGGGCGATTCACCACAAAGTCTACCTCCAACTGTTTTCTGACAAACTTACCGTTCTCATCCTTGCCACCAAGTTCAACCAATCCAACCTCCACATTATATCCTCGACTGCGAAGCTCATTATAGATAATGTTTTCCATAATGTGCGTTTCCTCTTATTGGCGGTAGTTTAGAATAGCTGCACGAATGGCTGCACGAATGGCTGCACGAATACCGATGTCTGCGAAGTAGTATTTCGTCTCGGTACCAATATATTTTCGGCCTTTCACATCATAGCGTAAGGCTTCTTCTATCAAGAAAGAGTCTTTCTGATAGTCAATGTATTGTTTTATAGTGTCTCTTTTTTTGGTTAGCCCTTGTGCAGATTGAAAGGTATTGGCTATTCTCGTTGGATTGGTTGACGAACCAATGCCCGAGGCTATTACACGCACCAATTCCTTCATTCCTTCAGGATTACGCAGATGATTACGCTCAATTACGTCACGCAGATAGGTCGTTTCATACAGACCACGCAAATACTCTGTTTTCTTTTCTTCCGTTTCAAGCAAAGCTACCTGTGGCAGTCCTCCAAAAGTATAGTAATCCAACCAAGCTTTGCGTATATCTCCACCAATACTATTACTGTATCTTGACATATTATTCCTTGTTTTTCTCTTTGCGAAGATATATGTTTATCCTTGAATATCAAAGACAAACAGCAAAATTCCGTAATTTGTGACCATTTTATTCCCGAATTTGTGACGGTTTTATTCCCGAATTTGTGAGCATTTTATTCCTGTATTTGTAAAAACGCTTCCGTATGTTTGCTTGCAAAGGGGAGTAATCATCCAAGAATCCCGCCTTGTATATTATTTACGCAGAAAAGGAAAAATCCCGCTGGCTGTGAATGTTGCCAACGGGATTTTTTTGAATTACGCACACCAGAAATTGGTAGTGCGACATTATTTTATTATTTTTGTCGCAAAATATGCGACGTTTTGCGTCGCGCATTGTCGCACTTAGTAATGCTTACCATTACTTCGAAATACTAAGCCTTTATGTATATACACGAAAGAGAGAATTGGACGGACTTCCGTTGGGATGCTTCTGAAGTATCAATCCTTCAGGAGACAGTATGTCGTAAACAAGGGCTGCTTTACGGCAGGCTGAGTTCGCTCGGATTTGACAGTAAACTCAAAGCAATGGCTGAGAACCTGACGCACGACGTGGTGTATTCTTCAGAGATTGAAGGCATACGTCTGAATGATGAACAGGTACGTTCTTCCATCGCCCGAAAACTGGGAATTGAAAACGTGAAATACACAGCGCCCTCTCACTATATTGACTCCGTGGTGGGCGTAATGCTTGAAGCGATACAGAAGTATGACCAACCTATCAGTAAGGAAAAGCTATGTGCTTGGCAATCAGCTTTCTTTCCTACGGGATTCAGCGAAGGCTGCCCTATAGAGATTGGACAATACCGCACCAATGAGGAACATATTGTCAGCGGTATGTTTGGCAGAGAGAAGATTCATTATGTTGCTCCTTCTCCTCATTTGATAGAGGGCGAGATGCAAAAGTTTATAGCTTGGTTTGATGGCCACGACGCTATTGGCAGCGTTGTGCGTTCTGCCATAGCTCATTTCTGGTTTGTGAGCATTCATCCTTTTGAAGATGGCAATGGACGTCTGGCCCGCATTCTTTCAGACATGCTTCTGGCACGTGGGGAAAAGAGTGAATTACGTTTCTACAATATCTCAGCCCAAATCAATAAGGACAAAAACCACTATTACGACATTCTGGAACGCATGCAACGCGGCGATGGTGACATAACAGAATGGTTGGTGTGGTATATGAAGAAACTGCTTGATGCACTGGATGAAGCGGAAACTATGGTCACCACCATTTTGAATAAAAGTTTCTTTTGGCAGAAAGCATCCTCCGTTCCTATGACAGAGCGACAGACAAAGATGCTTAACCTCTTCCTCGATGGCTATGAGGCAAAGATAACGTCAAAGTCTTGGGCTTCGTTGGCAAAGTGCTCCAAGGATACAGCCATTCGTGATATACAAGACCTCATCAGCAAAAACATTTTGACGGAAGACATTCCAGGAGCCAAGCGTCCAAGCTATTCCATTGTTTTTGATGCGGAGGACCTCACGCAATTCTTTTCCGATGTGCATGTTGCTCAAGAGAATGGCATACCTTATATACATGCTTTGTTTAAAAACCATAGGAAAATACGTGAAAGGATATTGCCACTCGATGCTGAACGGTTTCAAAAGGGGGATTTGCCGCTATCTAATCTGCTCAACAAATACTGCTCGTATTTAGTAATGGTGAAAGAATAAGTCGACCCAACAACAGAGGCTGCGCCGTAATTTCCAATTGGAATTACGGCGCAGCCTCATCAATTATTTCAGAAATTCAGGTTGCTTTCACTTGTCGCCACGGCATTGCAGCAGCGCCACGACAAACCAGAGGAGCAGAAGGATGCGCACTGCAAATCCGAGCGTAAAGGGAAACAGGAACATCAGCAGGGCAGACTGCGCATGGAGGATGCGGAGCGCATAACGGGGAGAAGGGGTCTCGCCCAATATAATGCCGTAAAGGCACATCAGCTTCTTCAACCACGACGGGACGAGCGGTTTGGCAGGGCGTGAAGAAGAGGCGGAAACGCCGCAGAGCGTCTTGCGGGAAGGAGCGGTTGCGAGAACCGTCGGTTGGAGCAGGTTGTCTTTTGTGGTCATAACTTTGCAGATTTTTATGGCGGCCTCTGTGGAGAGGCGAGTGCCGGTTGGGCGCTCCGCCGTAACGCGGGCTTCGCTGAGGAAGCATGTTTTTTCGGTTTCACGCCTTGATGTTTGATTGATGCTGCAAAGTAACAACCATTATTTGACAGACTGCGTCACTTCAAAAATTTCTCTGTTAAATCTTTAGTCCGTCTCTTGATATATTCAACAAATTCTGGAGACCCCACGATTTCGATGTCGTCGGCAAGTCCCATCACGAAGCGTCCGATGCCTTTGTAGCTGCACACTTCCGTTGTGAGCAAGTGGCGTCCGTCGTCGTTCAGTTTGATTTGCGTCTCGGCACCGGGATATTCTTCGAGAAGAATGCTGGTGGCCAACGTGCCCATGAGGAGTTTGACAACGTGGCGGTCTTCGCCGCCGAAGTGGAAGAGGTCGACATAATAAGGCGCATGCTTCTGCTTGTGCGACCAAAGGACGTCGAGGATTTCCACCTTTTCTATGCGGTTGAGCTTAAACGTCTTGCACATGCCTGTTGTGATTTCATAGCAACGCACTTCACTGTTCTCTGCCGTGAAGAGATAAGGTTCAACAATGCGGTTGCTCACCTGTCCGGTGTTGGCCGAACGATAGTTTTTCAACACAACGACACGCTCGCTCTGGATGGCGTTGTAGAGGCGGCTGAGGTTTTTCGCCACCTGGTCGTCAACACCGTGTTTTGCCATGACGTTGAAATCATAGAGCGAGGAGAGTTTCTCGCGCAGATGTCTCACCTGCGGCGAGTTGTCGACCACGGCATTGAGCACTTGATTGATGGCGATGGCTTCGTCGTCGCTGAAGTGGATGCGGTCGGTGATTTCCAAAAAGAAGGGCGATTCATGGTCAAGATTATACCGAGTTCCTTTCTTATGCACTATGAAGCCCATGCTGCGGAAGGCATCGATATAACGATAAATTGAGCGACGGCTCATTGAGAGCTCGCGGCTGACTTCCTCCACCGTGTAGCGTCTGCTCGATGCAAGCATAACCATCAGACGGAGTTGCCGGTCAAATTTTTCTAATTCCATTTTGTTATAATGTATCCAGTCACATTTAGCTTGTAATGCGCAAAAGTATGAATAATTTTCCAATCCCACTTATTAAAAATGCAATTTATATGTGATGTTTTGCACGCATTTAAGAAAATTCAACATTGCAGAATGTGGCGTTTATCTAAAAAAAGCGGAGGAACAGGCGGAGGGACAGGCGGAGGGATAGGCCGGCCGCAGGGAAGTTCTTCACAAAATTGTTTTTAAACATTCCCACGCACTGAAAATAAATAATTATCTTTGCTTGTATTAATGAGAAGGGGCGATTCCAAGGGGCAGATCTCTGCTTGTTTTGATGCCCCCGACTATCATCCCCCCAGCCGACAGCCCCAACTGGAACCGCCATAGGCAAAGAGGAGGAGAAAAAGAAAGCATGCATCATGGACCACACCAACGACAATAACAACAAACTGCTGGTTGGCGCCGTGGAAGCGCTCTCTGACATGCGCGACATGAAGGGCCTCTTCCATCAGCACCGACACGGCGACCCGCTGCCCTCGACACCGATTCTCGAGGAAATCATCAGCCTCTGCCGCGCTGTGCTCTTTCCTGGATATTACGGACGCTCGGCGCTCAACAACGTGACGGTGAAGTATCACATCGGCATGGAGGTGGAGCGACTTTTCGCGCTGCTCACAGGCCAGATTGAGGCAGGATTGTGTTTTTCACGACAAGACGGTTCGGGATGCTATGGCGACCACCGCGAACATGCCTCGACCCTGGCGGCGCTCTTCGTGAGCCGCCTGCCAGAAATTAGGAAAACGCTCGCCACTGACGTAGAAGCGGCCTATCTCGGCGACCCCGCCGCACAGAGCTACGGAGAAGTGATCAGTTGCTATCCCGCCATCAAGGCACTGACGTGCTACCGCGTGGCCCACGAGCTTTTCCGCCTCGGCGTTCCGCTCATCCCACGCATCATCACCGAAATCGCACACAGCGAAACGGGCATTGACATCCATCCGGGAGCTGAAATCGGATCGCATTTCACCATCGACCACGGAACGGGCATCGTGGTGGGGGCTACGTGTATCATCGGCAAAAACGTGAAACTCTATCAGGGCGTAACGCTCGGCGCGAAGAGTTTTCCGCTCGACGAAGACGGCAACCCCATCAAAAACAACCCGCGACACCCCATCATCCACGACGACGTGATCATCTATTCCAACGCGACCATTCTCGGACGCATCACGATTGGAAAGGGCGCGGTCATCGGCGCCAACGTGTGGATCACGCACAACGTGGAAGCGGGCAGCCAGGTGACGAACGGAAGATAGCCGACGCACCTCTCTCACTCAACTGAAATTTCAAACAATCATATCATAGAACATCCAAAACCATCAAGGCTTTACTGCTTGGCTGCCGCCGGAACCGTGAGCGCCCCGATGGTTTGAGCAAACAACAATGGAACAATTCGAACTCATTGCCAAGACATTCCAAGGTTTAGAGGAAGTGCTGGCACAGGAACTGACGGAACTCGGCGCCAACGATGTGCAAATCGGCCGCCGCATGGTGTCGTTCAGCGGTGACAAGGAAATGATGTACCGCGCTAACTTCTGCCTGCGCACTGCCGTGCGTATCCTCAAGCCCATCAAACATTTCACGGCCAAAGATGCCGACGACGTCTACAACGCCGTGAGGGCCATCAACTGGAGCGATTATCTGGACATCGACACGACGTTCTCGGTCGATTCGGTGGTTTATTCGCAGGAATTCCGCCACTCGAAGTTTGTGGCCTACAAGGTGAAGGATGCCATCGTCGACTATTTCCGCGAGAAAACGGGCAAGCGCCCCAACATCCGCATCACCAACCCCGACATCAAGCTTAACGTGCACATCGCTGAAGACAAATGCACGCTCTCTCTCGACTCGTCGGGCGAGAGTCTGCACCTGAGAGGCTACCGCGTGGCCTCTGTCGACGCGCCCATCAACGAGGTGCTGGCGGCTGGCCTCATCAAGCTCTCGGGATGGAAGGCCGACAGCGATTTCATTGACCCCTTCTGCGGTTCGGGAACGATTTTGATCGAGGCGGCACTCATGGCACGTAACATCTATCCGGGCGTATTCCGCAAGAGTTTCGGTTTCGAGAAATGGAAAGACTTCGACAGCAACCTTTTCGACGCCATCTACAACGATGACTCTGCAGAAAGGGAGTTTGCACACCGCATCTTGGGCTACGACTTGAACATGCACGCCGTTGAAGCGGCACGCAACAACGCGAAAAGCGCCGGCGTGGCCGACATCGTCAGCATTGAGCAGCGCGACATCCGCAAGTTCGTCAAACCAGAAAACCCGGCCATCATCATCACCAACCCGCCTTATGGCGAACGCTTGACGCCGCCCGACATCTTGAACATCTATTACACGCTCGGAGAACGCCTGAAACACGAATTCCAAGGCGGAGAGGCATGGGTGATCAGCTACAAGCAGGAATGTTTCGACGAAATCGGACTGAAGCCGAGCATCAAAATTCCGCTCTACAATGGTTCGCTCGACTGCGAATTGCGCAAATACCAGCTTTTCAGCGGCAAACTGGATGACTTCCGCGCCAGCGGCGGCGAAGTGAAGACCGACGAGGAGCGCCGACGCATGGGCGAAAAGAAACGCTTCAAGCAAAACAGAGGTGACTTCAACAACCGATATGCGGATGGCGACCCACGCGCCAACAGAGAAGAAGAGGATGACCTGCCACCAGAATATGCCATCTTGCGCAGCAAGCACCGCCAGTTTGAACGTAGCCGCAACTTCAAGGAGCGCGATGAACGTCCGGCACGTCGGCAGGGCGAACGCCGCGATTTCCAAGACGGCGACCGCAAATTTGGCGGCAAACGCGGCGGCGACCGCAAGTTTGACGGCGGACGCAAGTTCAGCAAGGAACGCAAATTTGACAGAGAACGCAAATTCGACGGCGAACGGGATTTCGACGGCGACCGCAAGTTTGGCGGCAAGCGCAAATTCGATGGCGGACGCAAGCCGTTCCCACGCAGAGAAGACCGCGACTAAGTAATGCTTTAGGACCGAAGGATTAATGTTTAATATATAAATAGGTGGCCAAAATGTTTTGGCTACCTATTTATAATGTGTGATTGCAATTACACATTATCACCAAAACCGACATGTTTAAAAAAATAATCATGGCAGCTGTGGCCGCACTGTGCCTGCTGCCATTCAACGCCATGGCACAAGACAAGAAGAGCTTCACGCTCGAAGACCTCATGTGGGGCGGAAACAACTATTGGAACATCATGCCGTCAAGCCCCTTCACGGCTTGGTGGGGCGACTGTCTCCTCGAAACGAAAGTTGACAAGGTTTGTACGCTGTTTGACGAGAAAGGACAACAGCAAAAGAAGCAACGCGTGCTCTTCACTGTTGAAGAGGTCAACGCCGCCATCGACACGGCCAAAGTGGGCAAGGTGTACAACCTCGCCTACGCCACTTTCCCCTACGCGGGAAAGACCTTGGCTTTCTTGACCACAAAGAATGCCAATGTGCTCTACAACTGGAAAACGAAGAAGACGGAATGGACAGCACCGCGCGAAAGCGGTGTGCAGGCACGCGACTACAACAGCGGAAGCCGCAGCGAGGCTTACGTGAAAGACTGGAACCTCTTCGTGACAACGGCCGACGGCAAGCGCCATCAGGTGACCACCGACGGCACACGCGAACTGCAATATGGCATGAGCGTTCACCGCGACGAGTTTGGCATTTCGAAGGGTACGTTCTGGAGCCCCAAGGGCAACCTGTTGGCGTTCTACCGCATGGACCAGACGATGGTGACCGACTATCCGATGGTGGACATCGCCCACCGCGTGGCGCAACTTGCACCAGAGAAATACCCGATGGCCGGCATGACGAGCCACAAGGTGACTGTCGGCGTGTTTAACCCGGCCACCGACAAGACGGTGTTCCTGCAAGCCGGCGACCCCACCGACCGCTATTTCACCAACATCGCATGGAGTCCCGACGAAAAGACAATCTACATGTTTGAACTCCCACGCACGCAGGACAAGGCTGAATTCGTGGCGTATGACGCACAGACGGGAGCCCGCAAAGGTGTGCTCTACACGGAGGAGAACAAGCGCTATGTGGAACCGATGCACCCCATCGTGTTCTTACCGTGGGACAACTCGAAATTCATCATGCAGTCGCGCCGCGACGGATGGAACCACCTCTATCTCTTCGATGCTACGGGCAAAATGCTGAAGCAGCTCACGAAGGGACGTTTTGAAGTGATTGACCTGATGGGATTCAACACCAAGACGCAGAGCGCGATTTTCAACTGCAACAAAACGGGAGACATCGACCACACTCACTGGAGCGTCAGCGTCAAAGATGCTCGCATGGAACTGCTCGACAACGGACTCGGCGTTCACAACGGTTCGCTCTCTGCTTCAGGCAAATGGATTTACGACACGTGGTCGAGCCACGACACGTTCCGCCACATCGACCTCGTCGGAACAGCGAAGAACGGCGGAAAAGTGGTGGTGACGAATTTCAAGAAATACGACTCACCCTGGAAGAGCTACAACGTGCCAATAATAAAGGGTGGCACCATCCTTGCTGCCGACGGCAAAACACCGCTCTACTACCGCCTCGTGCTCCCCGTTGGTTTCGACACCTCGAAGAAATACCCAACGGTGGTTTACGTTTACGGCGGCCCGCACGCCAACAACGTTGAAAACCGCTGGAACTATGCCTCACGCCCTTGGGAAATCTATATGGCGCAGCGTGGCTACATCGTCTTCGTGGTGGACAACCGTGGTTCGCAATATCGCGGCTTCGAATTTGAAAGCTGCACCCACCGCCACCTTGGCGACGTCGAAATGCAAGACCAGATGGAGGGCGTGAAGTTCCTCAAGTCACTGCCTTACGTTGATGCCAACCGCCTTGGCGTTCACGGCTGGTCGTTCGGCGGATTCATGACGACCAACCTGATGTGTTCCTACCCCGACGTCTTCAAAGTGGGCGTGGCAGGCGGCCCAGTGATCGACTGGAAATTCTATGAGGTCATGTATGGCGAACGCTACATGGACACGCCGCAGGAAAACCCCGAAGGCTATGAAAGCAGCAACCTGCTCAACAAGGCCAAAAACCTCAAGGGACGCCTGCAGATTATCGTGGGCTACAACGACCCGACTTGCGTGCTCCAACACAGCCTCTCCTTCCTCCGCAAGTGTGAAGACGCTGGCACGCAGCCCGACTACTTCGTTTACCCGGGCGACGGCCACAACATGATGGGACACGACATGGTGCACCTCCACGAACGCATCACCCGCTATTTCGATGATTATCTGAAATAATCCCCCTATAAATTCAAGCGCCAAACCGACATATTGATTCGGTTTGGCGCTTATTTATTAGCAAAACGTCTTGTTTTCCTCTTGAAAAGTGACAGATAGAGACAAAATACGTTTGCAGCTTAAAAACCCAGCGCAAATATTTCTTGGACTAAGATTATTTCGTAATTTTGCGGCAAATCTCACAATCAATAAAATATTCAGCCTATGAATTTCAAAAAATTACTCGCACTCACTTTCGCTTCCTTAGCAATGGGAAACGTAGCGTCATTACACCGATCGACCAGTGTAATGTCAAGGACATGACCATGTGTGGTTCTGACCTCTACGTAGCCACCAACGAAGGCTACCTCATTTTCGACACCAAGGTTGGTGAAACAAAGGAAATGAAAACCGTTGGCAACCTCATGTCTATCATCGCCAAGAGCGAAACGGACCTTTGGTATACCGTCAATTTGGGCATGAGCAGCACCATCAACCACGTCAACGGCACGGAGACCACCACCTACAGCGTGGCCAACGGAGCCATCAAAGGCGGCCCGTATGCCGATGTCAGAGCCAGAGGCTTGGCCTATGGCCCTAACAACACCGTATGGTTTGGCGCCTATGGTTTCTTCCACAAGTTCGACGGCAAAGAATGGACCAACTACACTTGCCCGGCTTCAAACTTCGGCCGCATAAATTACAAATGCTTTGCCTTCGACAGCAACGGCACTGTGTGGGTGGCAGGAAGTGACCAGCAAAAGAACGCCACCTTTGGCGAGTTCGACCCTGTGAAGGGCGAGCAGACGCCGGTTGCCTGCGATTTCGCTGACGACGGCGTGAACAGCATGTTTGTCGATGCCAACGACAACGTATGGATTGGCACTGACAAAAAGGGCTTCTACAAATATGACGGCAGCACCTTCGTCAACTACAACAAAGACAGCGAAGCCAACATCGACATCAACATCAAGACGAGCGCCACCACTGGCCTCTGCCAGGCTGCCAACGGCGATATCTACTACGCCTTCAACAAATCATTGGTATGTTTCAGCGGTGATTACATGGTTGTTGCCGGCACTGTTACCAACGAAGACCATCCCCGCGACCTCATCACCTGCCTCTTCCCCTACGGCGAATACATCTTCATCGGAACGGAGCAGACTGGCGTTCACTGCTACAACACAACGACTGGAGAAATCACCCAGGTGGCCGACGGTACGCCTGTTGTCAGCGCAATCAGCAACGTCAACACCGACAAAGCCAAGACTTCAAACGCCATCTACGACCTCAGCGGTCGCCAGACCAAGAACCTGCTGAAGGGCCAGATTTACATCCAGAACGGCCAGAAGTTCTTCAACAAGTAAAGCCAAGTATTCACGACAAGAATACACCCCATAGAAAAAGCCGCGTGGACATGTTCAAAATGTCCACGTGGCTTTTTCTATTTTATGCAGATAGCCAGGATGGTCTTAATCCCTGAAATCTCCCACCCTTTAGGATTAATTTCTCCAAAAGCGCTCCAACCATCACACCGCCCTCTCATACCTCACAAAACACTCTCACGTTTTGTACGTTACATTTAAAATATGTATTTTTGCACACCTTGACTGCGCCTACCACAGGCACGGCATATAGGCTACTCTATCACACGACAACCAAACATAGTACTTTTTCATATGATTCCAATGAGAAAAAAATCAACACCCTCCTCCAATAAGTGGCTGACACTGCTTTTCGCGTGTCTGCTACTGAGCTGCACAGTATGCAACGCAGCCACCACGGAGACACTGAAGCCCGACACCATCACTCTAAGCTTAACGGAGGCCGGCACATTGCACGAACGCATCGGCAACAACAAGAAACTGAAAATTGAATGCCTAAGGCTCAAAGGCATGCTCAACATTGACGACATACAATTTATACGCGAAATGGCTGGATGTTACTATGATACAAAAGGGCACAAATACGACGGCCACCTGCGCTATCTTGACATCAGCGGCGCCACCCTCACCAACACCGACAACAAAGAGGTGAGTATATACCCACGCGACCCATCGGAATATGAGGGAACGCCGTGGCCTTCCGCTGAGGCATACATCAACGACAAAGGCACACCAGTGGCCATCTTTGCCTACCTATACGACATGGAGGAGATTGTGCTCCCAGCCAAACTCAAATCCATAGGCGATGACGCGTTCATTTTCTGCCGATCCCTGAAATCAATCAACATTCCCGAGAGCGTACAAAAAATCGGCCTGAGAGCCTTCTTCGGATGCAGCAGTCTCAAATCCATGAAATTGCCGGTTGGCATCACGGAAATAAAGTCTGGACTTCTCTCTGGCTGTACGAACCTCACGTCGATAGACATCCCATACACCACGGAGGAAATAGGGCACAACGCATTCAGTAAATGCACGAGTCTTAAGTTCATAGAGTTGCCATACAGTCTGAACAACATGGGCATAAGCGTGTTTTACGGTTGCACCGCACTCACGTCTGTCACCATACCCAAGAACATAAGATACATCAGTGACTACACTTTCTATGGCTGCACCAGCCTCACCTCTGTAGAAATGCCCCTCACCGTGACGAGTATAGGACGCCAGGCTTTTTACGGATGCACGGCTCTGGTCAGACAGGACATTCCCTCCAACGTAACAGAGATAGGCAGCGAGGCATTCTGCGGATGCAGTCGGCTCATCGACCTCACCATTCCTTCCAGCATAAAGAGCATCGGCGAAAAGGCTTTCAAAGACTGCAATGCGCTGACCACACTCTATGCGCTCGGCGCATCGCCAATAGCGATAACCTCCAACACATTTGAAAACGTAAACAAGTGTACGCTGTACGTACCGCAAGGTTCCCGGCAGGAATACTGGCTAAAAGACGGATGGGGCGACTTGAACAGGGTTTCAGAGTTTGACCCCGAAGCTCTGATAACCGAACCGGTGAGCATTCATGTGCAGACGGCTGGCACGCTCCACAATATGCTCGACAGCTTCCGCAAATACCGCATACAGAATCTGAAGGTGACTGGCAACATCAACGATGCCGACATACACACCATCCGGAAGATGAGTGGCTACATTGACCCTGGCGCATACATGCGCTACGACGGCCGCCTGCAGCATCTCGACCTCAGCGGTGCAACCATTGTTACCGATGATTGGGACTTCGCGACATGTCGCCTGACCTCCGTTGCATTGCCCACTGGCTTGACGGCCATCCCCAATCTGGCCTTCGCAGAATGTAACGAACTGGAGTCGGCACCCATACCGCAAGGAGTGACAAGCATAGGCGGTGATGCCTTTGGAAACTGTCACAAGTTGGCATCCATCACGCTGCCAGCGGGGCTGACAAATTTACAAAGCGGGGCTTTCTTCGGCTGCGGGAGTCTCACCTCGATCGTCATACCATCAGGTGTGAAAGTGATTGAAGGCAAGACATTCTCATACTGCACTGGACTAAAGTCGCTTACCTTGCAGGAAGGGACTACTGACATATGGGACTATGCCTTCACTGACTGCACACTCCTCACCACGATTACGTTGCCCTCTACCTTAGGGATCATCTGCGATGCTGCATTTGCTAATTGCAACTCATTGAAATCCATATACGCCCTTAACCCACAAGGCATAGGCATCAAAGGAAAGCCCTTCGAGGAATATACACAATCCCAATGCACGCTCTACGTACCCGAGGGATCTATGTACAATTACCAGTGTTGGGAGGAGTGGTATGCCTTCAACCACATCGTGGAGTTCTCCCCAACGGGCATAAACGGAGTACACTCTGCCGCTGAACGCCGCGAGGTGGAGCGCTATGATACCAGCGGCAGACGCCTGGCTTCCCCCACCAAGGGCCTCAACATTGTGCGCTTCAACGACGGCACCACAAGAAAGGTGATGAAATAATATTTCAAGCCCCAACACACTATTTGAAAGGAGCCGACCAAAGCTCCGAATATAAGCTACAAAACTCGTTGCTCGTCCCTGACCTAAGACGTGCAACGAGTTTTCTTTGTAAAATATCTTATAAGCAAAAATTTGGGTCAGTCCGAAAACTCGGTTGCAAGCAACAAGCCTATGCACACAGTTTTGTTA
>OHDV01000474.1_pt1 | contig 17937 bp, 11 predicted proteins | sample 1567041 | NCBI WGS metagenome assembly OHDV01 (sample SAMEA3879517, study PRJEB24766) | human gut metagenome | biome: human-associated habitat; feature: feces | place: USA | collected 1985/1987
CCTATCCTGGAATATGAGCCCCTTTCAGGGGCAATCCCCCGCACCCGAGCGGCCCAGCAATTCGTTAATTCGTTAAATTCGTTGTTACGCCGTCTGAGGCCAACATCGAAATGCGGCGCAGCCCCGCAACTCCGCCGCAAAAATTCGATTAATTCGAACCTCCGCCGCCTCCGCTGTCCAAATCCCCGATTTCAACCCCCTAAAATAGCAAAACGGCTGGTAAGAAATTGCCGTGCAAAAAAAATGTTGCATTTTCTCGCTGAAATGCTTGGATGTTAATAATTTAATACATAACTTTGCCCCGATGGTCAAGATAGGCCGCACCTCGGCAAAGCTTACAAGCAAGCTTGCAAGCTCTGCTCTCGGTTTGCACTATCTTTACCCCAAAACTCCAACAGAAAGACGGCGAACAAACTGCATCTCCGCCGTTGCGGAACCTATTAAAACACCAAACAATGAAATCTTTTGCCCACATAACGCCTTGCACGCTTTGCCCTTCAGCAAAGCCAGCTTTCGCGTGTGTTGAAGGCACAAGATTTACCCCCCCCTTCTGTTAACGAATTAATATTTACTTTCAATAGTGCAAGCCCGTCTTGCATCCGTGTGCGACGCCGCATCATGTCCTGAACCCTCAGGCATGATGCGGCGTTTGCCGTTTCCCCCTGCCGCATCCCTCACCGCAACGGATGTGGCGCGTAACGTTATCCGAAAAAATTAATAATTTTAAAATATAGGTTTATGAGAAAAATTACTTATTTCCTCTCGTTGTGCCTCCTGCTGCTTATGGGAAGCACGACGGCATTGGCGGACGATTACACCGTCAAAAAACTTAAATCTATTGATGAGTCTGAGCTGAAATCTGTTGACCAAATTCGGGATGGTCAAAAGTATGTGTTGATGTTCACTTATCGTGGTGTATATTTGCAGTATAACGTATTGAATGGAAATTGGAGTGGCGTAAATACTTTGTCACCTGACGATAAGAATTCATCGCTTGCCGTTGTTACTTTCCACCAGAAGAAGGTGGATGGTGATGAAAATACCTATTATACGTTAGAGGCTGCTAATGGCTATTATTTTAAGAGTTATAATCAAAGTGATAAGCTTGGAATTGAAGCAAGTGAATCTCCAACGCTTTTCCAAGTGGTTTCAGGTGGTACAGCAACTCAAGCTGGAGCAGGAAATGGCAAAACATATTTCTTCATTAAGCCAAAAGATGGGACAGACATGACCTACATGACATTGAATACTACAAATGTCGCTATTGGCTTTGGTAAGTATGGTTATGCTCAGGTCGCTCTGATTCCTGTTACAACAGAAGGCACAGTAACCAATTATGAGGTAACATTTGCGTTGAAGGAGGGTGATAATACACTTTCCACCTCTACAAGCAGAGCTTGGGAAGGTGAAACCGCTGACGTTTCTGCCATTAATAATTATTCAACAGCTTTGTTTGATTTGACACATAGTTATGAAAATACGACGGTGTCTTCTACAAACAAAAATTTCACCTGTACGCTTACTCCTAAGAGTAATACTCCCATTGAATTATCTTCTGCAAGCAACAGGAAGTGGTATTCTCTTCAGACCCGTAAAACACAATACAATGAAGGTCAGCTCGTAGCTGATGGCAATAATGTGAAATGTCATGGCGCAGGCTTCAATACTACGAACATCGCTTCGTATGAGCAATTTGAAAACGGCTTGTGGAGTTTTGAGCAAAGTGGAGGTGGCGTGAAAATCTTTAATAAAGGTAAGCGACAATATCTCAATAGCCCTGGTCCCAATACAGGCGATAAGGCTACTTTTGATGCCACTGGAACGGTGTACTATATGGGTTCTGAAAGTGATGGTACTTTCAATCTTAATACAGGTACTGTGAATAGCTATGTTGGTTCGCATAATGGTTCTGTGTTTTATTTAGGTGGTTGGAAGGGCCAATATCTTAGCGCTTGGACGGATGCTTCTTCTCATAATGACCCCGGAAGCACGTTCACCCCGACATCTGTGGATAATGCAGGAATCTTGGCTATTGGTAGTGCCGCTTTCGGCAAGACGACCCCTGAGCGTTCTTATACGGAAAATGGCGTTTTGAAGAAAGGTTGCTATGATGCAGATGCCAAGGCATTAGTCCGTGCAGCTACTACTTTTGCTGAAATGGAAACAAGAGTAAATGCGGCAGCAGCAAACGTTTCTCCAGAGGAAGGTGCTTACTATCTGATTCGCAATGTCAATAAAGGTGATTACGGAACTGAAACTGAAAACTATAAAAAGTACCTCACCACTGCGGAGATAACTTGCGATACTAATGGCGACGTTCAATCCTCGGTTAATGGTGATTTGGGCATTAAAAGATTAGGAGGAACTTCTGCTTTTGTGCCGCGTCTTTGGCAGTTTAAAAAAACGGCAGATGGTAAATACAATCTGTTGAACGCCAATACAAACAGCTATGTAAATGTAGCCAGCATGTTGACAAAAGACAACCAGGACCAGAAGGATGCCTATACAATTTATACGACAGAAGATGCATTTGGCGATGGCTATAACGCCACTAATGACAATACGACCATGTTCGTAATGTCCTCTTCAAACTCGACAGGATATAAATTTCTTAATGCAGCGAACGGTTATAATTCTGACACATATGAAGGTGTAGGTACTTGGTATGGTAATGCTGACGCCGGCAACTATTGGCAGCTTATTAAAGTGACAACAGTTCCTCTCACCATCGCCGCTAACGACTACACCACGCTCTGCTTGCCGTTCAATGTCAATCTTCCAGAAGGTTCTGCAGTGAAGGCTTACTACGCAAGCACCGCAGCTGGAGATGTTCTGAATTTGACGGAAATCACTGGTGGCATCATCCCAGCTAATCAAGGTGTGATTCTTCAGAACACGAGTGAAACTGAGGCTGCTATCAACCTTACCATTACAACAGATGAGGCTACTACTCTCGATGGTAACAGACTTGAAGGCGTAACAGCCAAGCGTGAGGGATATGCCGTAAAGAGCAATTATGTGCTTGCTGATGGTAAGAAAGGCATTGGCTTCTATAAGGCAAACTTCACCGCAATCCCTGCTAACAAGGCTTATTTGCCAGTGGCTAATGTACAGAACGCTCAGGGCGTGATGATGGCCTTCAGCTTCGGCGACGAGGTGACGGGCATCGACAACGTCAACGCTGCCGCTCCTGCCGCCAAGAAGTACTACGACTTGCAGGGACGCCGCGTGCTCTATCCTGCTAAGGGTATCTTCGTCACGGAAGACGGACAGAAAGTCCTCTTCAAGTAATCTAATCATTACATCTATAACTCAATAAAACAACAAGAAATTATGAAGAAAGAATATATCAAGCCAACGTCAGAAGCCGTTAACCTCTTTCCCGAGAGCGCAATGATGAGTGTATCGGGAGAAATGACTATCAACTCTGATGATACCGATGCCATTGACGATATAAACCAAATGAAGTCAAACCATCAGGGCATTGGCAAAGGATTGTGGGACTAAATCATCCACGATATAGTTTATTTGTAAAGAAGGATCGGGCACTCCGTTGGGGTGCCCGATTTTTTTTGTGCGGTCGCGAAGCCGTGATAGCAAAAGATGGTGCTGGGCTCGGACGGCGTAACAACGAATTAAACGAATTTCTTTGGGGCGTGTGATTGGGGCGAAAAACCGCGAATTTTATTGATGGCCTCAGACGGCGTAACAACGAATTAAACGAATTAACGAATTTCTTTGGGGCGTGACTGGGGCGACAGCGCCCCTGAAAGGGGCTCATATTTAGGGTAGGGGCTTGCCCCTACCTCTTGGGCCGATTTATGAACCTCGCCCCTGTAAGGGGCTCATATCTCGAATCTTGTTGCGGGGCAAGCCCCGCCCACGATATGCGCCCCTTACAGGGGCAGCAGCGAGAATCGATGAACCGCGGCGGGAGATAGGGGCGAGCCCCTATCCTGGAATATGAGCCCCTTTCAGGGGCAGCGGCAGCGATGCCACACTCGCTATGCTAATAGGCCAAAAACTGCGCTATCAGCCAGCGCTTCAGCGCCGACTTTCCCTTCCACGTATTATCGCGAACGGAAATAAATTAGTAAATTTGCCAGAAAGTTCAGCAAATCTTATTATCCATGGCTCAGAGATTCGAACAGACACAGACGCAAACCCAAACGCAGCAGTTGTCAACGCTACAAGTGGCGTTGGCAGGACTGGTGCAGCTCCCCATCGAACAACTGGGGGAGCGTGTGCGCAACGAACTCGTTGACAACGCAGCGCTCGAAGAGAGCTACGGCGATGCCGACGAGCATTTCGGCAACGAGACCGACTCTATGCGCGACGGCGACAACGGCGGCAGTGATGCCGCCGATGACGAATGGGGACCGGGAGAGGCCAGCGACATACGCGACTCTATCAGCGACTATGCCAACGCCGACGATGTGCCCGACTATCTGCAACAACGGGCCGACGATGCGCGTGAACGACACGAGATGCCGCTCACAGGGGGATCTTCGGCCTATGAAGACCTCACACGGCAAATCGGAGAGCACGACCTCAACGACCACGAGCGCGAAGTCATGGAATATCTCATCGGTTCGCTCGACGACGATGGTTTCCTGCGTAAGGACTTGTATGCCATGGCCGACGAACTGGCCATCTACCACAACATCGACACCAACGAGGAGGAACTGCAACGCCTGTTGCACATTCTCCAGACGTTCGACCCACCTGGCATCGGCGCACGCTCGCTGGAAGAATGCCTGACGCTCCAACTGGAAAGCCCCGAACAGCAATCGCCCCACAAGAAACGCGCCCTGGAGGTGCTGAAGCAGTGCTTCAAGGAATTTGCCTCCAACCGCTGGGACCTCATCACGCAAAAACTCAGCATGACGAAAGAGGAAGCGGAAGCGGTGCGCCATCTCCTACAACACCTCAACCCGCGCCCCGGCGCACAGCTCGGCAGCGGCGCGGAAAGCATGGCGCAGAGCGTCACCCCCGACTTCTATGTCACCGTGGGGAAAGACGGACTGCCGGAGGTGGAACTCAACCAGGGCGATGTGCCGGAACTGCGCGTGAGCCAGGCGTTCCGCGATTCCATCAAACAATATGCCTCGAGCCGCCACGCGCTCTCGCGCGAACAACACGACGCTTATGTCTATGCCAAACAGAAAGTAGACGCCGCGCAAACCTTCATCGGACTCATCGTGCGACGCCGACAGACGCTGATGGCCGTGATGCAGGGCATCGTGGATTTCCAAACGGAATTTTTCGTTGAAAACGACGATGAGACCTTCCTCCGCCCGCTGACGCTGAAAGACATCGCGCAGAAGGTGGGCGTGGACATCTCCACCGTGTCGCGCGTCACCAATAGTAAATATGTGCAGACCGACTACGGCATCTATCCCCTGAAATTCTTCTTCTCTTCGCAGTTCACCACCGAAGACGGCGACGAGATGTCGGCACGCCAAATCCGCAACGCCATCCGCGACATCGTTGACAAGGAAGACAAAGCACACCCCTATTCCGACGAGGCACTCACCAGTCTGCTTGCGAAAGAGGGATTCAAAGTGGCACGACGGACGGTGGCAAAATATCGCGAACAACTGGGCATCCTCAGCACGCGCCTGCGCCGCGAGAGGTAGGATAAAGGACATGGCGGGGGCGGCATAGCAACAAGAGACGTTGCGCGAACATTCGGCGAAGGTCTGAGGCGAAGCACTGTAGCTCACTTTGCTCGCAAAGTGAGGGGGACGAATATTATGGCGGCCAAGCACGAGCAGAAAATCCAACAAAGTCATGTCCCAAAGCGCTGGTCATGTTCGCTACGTGTTCGTGGCCCTCACTTTGCGAGCAAAGTGAGCTACAATGCTGGCGCCGCAACAGACGATTATGGGGCCCGTACAGAGCCGCAGATAGTGCCTCTCCATCAACTTAATATTTCCATTTTGAACACCCACTTTAAAGCATTCTATGACCAACAGATATCTCATATTGACGGCGCAAGTCATCTCCGTGGTGTTCTCGCCATTCTATTTGCCAGTCGTGGCCTTCGTCGTGTTGCTCTTCTTCAGCTATATGAGCTACACCTCGTGGCAATACAACGCGCAAGTCATCGGCATGGTTGGCCTCTTCACCGTCTTCCTGCCCAAACTGGCCATCTACGCCTACCGAAAAATCAACGGATGGACGCGCCACCAGCTTAGCCGGCGGGAGAGGCGCATCGTGCCTTACATCCTCTCCATCTCGTCTTACACCACACTCCTTTATATGATGGACCACATGCGCATGCCCCGCTTCACACTGGGCATCGTGGCTGGTGCCCTGGCCATACAAATCGTGTGCGCCCTCATCAATCCGTGGCTGAAAGTGAGCACGCACGCTGCGGCCTCAGGTGGCGTAATTGGTGCCGTCATGGCTTTCTCGCTCATCCTCAATTTCGACCCCACCAACGCCCTCTGCCTCGCTGTGCTCCTCTCCGGACTGGTCTGCACGGCACGCATGATTCTCCGACAACACAAGCTGACGGACCTCGGCCTCGGCGTGCTCATCGGCATGGCCTGCGCCCTGTTTTTCATTTTGAACATCTGACAACGCAAGGTATGCAAGGTTGGATGGCCGCTGAAGCAACAATTATAAATAGCTATTCATACATTAGAAAAAACTCATAAAATCATAAGCCCAATGACTCCTATTGTAAGCATCATCATGGGCAGCACGAGCGATTTGCCCGTTATGGAAAAAGCTGCCAAGTTTCTCGACGACATGGACGTTCCCTTCGAGATGAACGCCCTTTCTGCCCACCGCACGCCTGCGGAAGTTGAATCTTTTGCCCGCAACGCGAAAGCACGCGGCATCCGCGTCATCATCGCCGGCGCTGGAATGGCGGCCGCCCTGCCAGGTGTCATCGCTGCCAGCACCACGGTGCCTGTCATCGGTGTGCCCATCAAAGGCATGCTCGACGGACTCGATGCCATGCTCTCCATCATCCAGATGCCTCCCGGCATCCCTGTAGCCACGGTTGGTGTCAACGGTGCGCAAAACGCCGCCATCCTCGCCGTGGAAATGCTCGCACTGGCCGATGAAGCGTTGGCAAAGCGTCTGGAACAGTATAAAGACAGTCTGAAAGAGAAAATCGTTAAAGCCAATGCCGAACTGGCAACGGTGTGCTACAAGAACAAGACCAACTGATTTCGCGTGCTCATGGATTTATTTAATTACCATCCCAGGGCCTCGCATGAGGTGCGCATCGGCAACCGTCCGCTGGGCGGCAACCATCCGCTGCGCATTCAGAGCATGACCACCTTCCCAACAACCGACACGGCGGGATGCGTGGAGCAATCTGTGCGCATCATTGAGGCTGGAGGCGACTATGTGCGCCTCACCACGCAGGGAACCATCGAGGCCGAAAACCTCCGCAACATCAAAGCGGAGCTCGTTCGCCGCGGCTTCGACAATCCGCTCGTGGCCGACGTGCATTTCAATCCGAAAGTGGCCGACGTGGCGGCTGGCATCGTGGAGAAAGTGCGCATCAATCCGGGCAACTATGTCGACCCGGCCCGCACGTTCAAGCACCTGGAATACACCGACGAGGAATATGCCGCCGAACTCTCACGCCTGGAAGAGCGCTTCAAACAACTGCTCGCCATCTGCCGTGAACACGGAACGGCCCTCCGCATCGGCGTCAACCACGGGTCGCTCTCCGACCGCATCATGAGCCGCTATGGTGACACGCCGGAAGGCATCGTGGAGAGCTGCATGGAGTTTTTGCGCGTCTGTGTCAAGGAAAACTTCCCCGACGTTGTCATCTCCATCAAGGCGTCAAACACGGTGGTGATGGTGCGCTCGGTGCGTCTGCTGTGTAGCGTCATGGCCAAAGAGGGCATGGACTTCCCCATCCATCTGGGCGTGACGGAAGCCGGCGAAGGTGAAGATGGCCGCATAAAGAGCGCCGTTGGCATCGGTGCACTGCTCGTTGACGGCATCGGCGACACCCTACGCGTGTCGTTGAGCGAAGCGCCGGAAAAGGAAATTCCCGTGGCCTACAAACTCGCCTCCTACATCACGAAGACCCGCGGCGGACATCCGGAAATTCCGGCAACGCCCTGCCCAGAATTTAACTATCTGCGTCCTGAGCGCCGCGCCACCTGTCAGGCCGGAAACATCGGTGGCAACCATCTACCGGTGGTGGTTTCCATGCGCCCCGACGGAAAGGGCGGACAGGGGCAGCTCAAGCCCGACTATATCTATTGCGGACGCAACCTGCCAGCGGCCGAAGCTCGCATGGAGGGCGTGAAATACATCGTTGACGCCGACTATTGGACTGGCGAGGCCGACACGTTCCCCGCTTTCTCGCCCGACACATTGATGTTCGTTGGCAACTGCCAGGCGCCGCTGAAGTTTCTCTTCACCACTTATCTGCAATGCAACGACGAGATGAAGGCCTGCCTGCGCCACCATCCAGAAGTGGTGCTCATCGCCACTTCCAGCCATCCCAACCCGACGGGCGAACTCCGCGCCTTGGTGCATGAGCTCTGGAACGAGCGCATCCCGACGCCCGTGGTGTTCTGCATGGCCTATCAGTTGCCAGCCTCGCGCAAAGAGGATTTCCAACTGAGGGCCGCCGCCGACCTCGGCGGTCTGCTCTTCGACCAGATTACCGACGGCGTGGCGCTCATGTGCCTGCCGCCAAAGGGAGAGGCCGCGTTGCCTGTTTCCGTGGCCGACGACACGGCTTTTGCCATTCTGCAAGCGGCACGCCTGCGCCAGTCGCGCACGGAATACATCAGCTGTCCGGGTTGCGGACGCACGCTCTACGATCTTCCGGGCACCATCGCCCGCATCAAGGAGGCCACGGCGCATCTGCGCGGCCTGAAAATCGGCATCATGGGCTGCATCGTTAACGGACCGGGCGAAATGGCGGATGCCGACTACGGCTATGTCGGCGCAGGCCGCGGACGCGTCAGTCTTTACCGCGGAAAAGTCTGCGTGGAGAAAAATATTCCGACGGAAGAAGCCGTTGGCAAACTCCTCGCGCTGATTGAGGCCGACGGAAAGGGCCAGTGATGTGATTCCGCAAACGGCCGACGGCAAAGGCCGAACGGGCGTTGCGGAGTCCGCCGAATGAAAAAAACAAGGGGCGTTCTGAATCTTTTGGTTCAGAACGCCCCTTTGTTTTATGGGATTGATTGCTATGCTTTGCTAAAATTATTTCAGCACCTTCTTGCCGTTGACAAGGTAAATGCCGTGGCGCTGCATTTCACTGGCCTTGATGCGGCGGCCTGAGAGCAGGTCGTAAACCACGTCGGCTGCCTTCTGGGTTGTGGTCGGGAGCGTGATGGCATCCACGATTCTTTTGCCCTTAAACAACACGTAGATAGGAATCTGCGGCTCGTTGTTGGTCCACATAACGTTGATATAGGCCACGATGTCGTTGCCGCTGATGTAGCTCTTCGTCTCATCGAGATAGGCCGTTGCCATGATGGCGCCGTCGAGGAAGGAGAGTTCAATGGATTCGTTCTTGCCGAAGACAACGCGGTTGAGGCTGTCTGTCGTCACACTGATTGACGGCAGGAGGATGTCGCCCAAAGGAATGTCGCCGAAAGCGAAGTTGTGAATAGCGAGGTCAACGCCGCCCTTGGTAGCATCGACAGCTGCGGTCACATCGAGCGACTGACCAGGCATCGGTTCGGTTTCGTCATTGATTTCTTCGCCGAGGCTGATGTAGAGGTCGCCAGCATATTGTCCGGCAATCTTTTCAGCCAATTGTGCAGAAGCCGTAGTGGCCATTGCCACAGCGGCGCAAAGAGTAAGTAAAAATTTCTTCATATATTATAGTTTGGATTTGGTGTCAGAAAATGTAGGAGAAAGCCAGCGTGCCATAGATGGGATAGAGCGCAAACGTCACACTGGTGAAGTCGGACGGGAAGATGCCGTTGAGACCCCATGTGAGGTTGGCCGTCACCGCCAAATGCTTGTAGGCCTTGAACGTTCCGCCCACCTGCATGCCCCATTGGAAACGACGCAGGTCGTTGCTGAAATCATAGGTGGCGTGCGACACTTCCGTGCGTTCGCCAGTGGGGTTCTGGTCGCGGATGTAGGCATCATTACCCGTCAGGTTGCCGTCGGCGTCATAGAGGGGCTTTCCATAGGCTTCGCCCGAAAACTCGCCGTCCATCAGCCACGAGAGATAAGGACCAGCCTGCACCTGCCAGCGCGAGTTGATGTCGTAAGTGGCAAGGATGGGCACGGTGAGATATTTGTTTGACACCTTCGTTTTCACGTGTCCCGTGAAAGCGCCGACGATATCAGAACCGTCGTCTTCGCGAGCCTCCATGTGATAGTTCTTCACGGTGGCGTCGGTCTTCATGCCCTTCGATTCGAGGCGCACGCCCGTGGCGATGCCCCAGCGGTGGTGGATTTTCTTCTGCACGCTGCCTTCAATGGCGATGCAGAGCGTCGGGTCGTAACTGTCGATGGCGCGGATTTCGGCCGGAATGGGGAGCGGCGATGTGCCGCCCAAACTCAAACCGCCGCCCAGACGCATCTGCCAGCCCTTCAGGGCCGCCTTGACAAGGTTGGGCTTGGTTTCCTTGGCTTCAGACACGCCCTGTGCCTGCGCAGAAATCGCGAAGAGCATCGCGAAAAAGATGGATATTGTTTTCTTCATTGTTGTTGTCGTTGGAAATCCGGCAGGATGGCATTCGCCCGTCCCAATGTCTGTCTGAACATGCCAGACGGTTCTTTGCGAAGGGGAACAGAGGTTCAGCCTTTCATGCCTGTTAATGAAACAAGAGAGGATGCTATCGGGGGGAGGAGATGCGGAGCTGAATTACTCTTCGCCCTCCCAAACGATACGCAGTTCGTCAACATACAGCGTTGACCCGATGGCGCCGATGAAGTAGGCACCCTGACGACTGGAGGTGGCAACGATGGCGATGGCATATCCGTTGTCCTTTAGGCGTTCCTCGCTGAAAGTCTTGCCGTTGACCATGCGGAATGGTTCGTTGAAGCTCACCCACGGTGCCGTTTCCAGTTTCTCCAACGTTCCTTCAAACTCCACGGGCTTGTCAATACGCGCCATGAGGACGATGCGGTCGGAAGAGAGCACATCGTCGCCATTGAGCGGCACGAATTTCTTCTTCGGGTCGGCAGCGATTTCGCTCTTGGTGGCGATTTCGTAAACCACGGCATAGATGTCGGCCGTATCGTGAAGCGCCGGCTGCGGTGTCTTCGTTGCGTCCACCATCTCTGGGCCGGCCTTATATTTATAGGAACCTCTCAGGGCCACAGGGCGTTCCGTCAAGAGCGGCAGGCCGAAGCGTGTGGCCTTCCGTGGGAAAAGCATGGCCTGGGTGGAGCTGAAGCTACCCAAGAAAAGGTTGCCGGCAGCGATGGGCATTTTAATTTTGAGACCGTGTTCTCCAGCATCGCTGGTGGAGAGCTTCACGGCGAAGCCTTCCACACCGTTGTTGGCCGGTGCCGTTGGGTATTCCTGAGGATTCTTGGCCATTCCCGTCACCGCATAGGCAGAATTGCCCGAAGCCCAATAGTCGCGCTGCGGCGTGGTGGCGTCGTTCTTGTCCACCTCAAACCACTCGTAGTAACGCCCAGAGGGGTCGAGCTTGAAATTCTCGAAGCTCAGGAGATTTAGGGGCTTGACGGGAGAGAAACTCACGGTGTAGTTCTTATTCCAATTGCCGTCTTGCGAATAGACCGTATAAATCTGCGGCATACTGAAGTCGCGCGTGATGCCGTTGGCTTCCACCATCTTTCCGTCCACCTCGGCCGCGATACGCGCCCCTTCGGTCAGAATGAAAACGGGGTTGAGGGCCGTGCGGTCCACGTTGTCGAGAAGCGTGAAAGAGACGCTGTTGTTCTTCACAATCGGCTCTCCGCGGAAGAGCGTTTTGTGGGCCTCCAGCCATTCGCTCTGCACGCTGACAATGTCGCATTCCGCATTGAGCGGCTCGTCTTTGATACAAGAAGTAAACGTGGTCAGACACAGGGCCAGACCGCATAAAATTTGCTTCATCTGCTTGAAATATAAAGGTTTTAGGCTGCAAAATTACGAAATTCCCCCTCTTCCGAAAAACTTTTACCCTTCATTTTAGTTTTTTTCGGGCGCTTTGCAGTAACTTTGCACCTTGAAACAATATATATATATCGATTATTATATGCAAGACATCCGTAACATTGCAATCATTGCCCACGTTGACCACGGCAAGACGACGCTCGTGGACAAGATGTTGCTCGCCGGAAACCTCTTCCGCGAGAACCAACAAACCAACGACCTCATGCTCGATAATAATGACCTTGAACGTGAGCGCGGTATAACCATCCTCTCGAAGAATGTCTCTATCCGCTACAAAGGCACGAAGATCAATATCATCGACACCCCGGGACACTCCGATTTCGGCGGCGAGGTGGAGCGTGTGCTCAATATGGCCGACGGCTGTATCTTGCTGGTCGACGCTTTTGAAGGCCCGATGCCGCAAACGCGCTTCGTGCTCCAGAAGGCACTCCAAATCGGACTGAAGCCTATCGTGGTGGTCAACAAGGTGGACAAACCGAACTGCCGCCCGGAAGAGGTTTACGAAATGGTGTTCGACCTCATGTGCGACCTCAATGCCACAGAAGACCAACTCGACTTCCCTGTGGTGTATGGTTCCGCAAAAAACAACTGGATGGGTGAAGATTACAACACCCCGACCGACAACATCAACTACCTGCTCGACAAAATCATCGAGGTGATTCCCGCACCGCAGCAGTTGGAAGGAACGCCGCAGATGCTCATCACTTCGCTCGACTATTCTAACTACACGGGCCGCATCGCTGTGGGACGCGTTCACCGCGGCGTGATTCGCGAAGGCATGAATTGCACCATCGCACACCGCGACGGCTCTTTCGAAAAGACGAAAATCAAGGAAGTACACACCTTCGAAGGCATGGGCCGCAAGAAGACTGACGCCGTTGAGAGCGGCGACATCTGCGCTGTGGTCGGCCTGGAAAATTTCGAAATCGGCGACACCATCTGCGACTTCGAAAATCCCGAACCGCTACCAACCATCGCCATCGACGAACCTACCATGTCGATGCTCTTCACCATCAACGACTCGCCGTTCTTCGGCAAGGAGGGAAAATACTGCACCTCACGCCACATCGCCGAGCGTCTGAACAAGGAACTCGAGAAAGACCTCGCCCTGCGCGTACGCCCCTCTGATAGCGAGGGCAGCTGGATTGTCAGCGGTCGCGGTGTGCTCCACCTTTCTATCCTCATCGAGACAATGCGTCGCGAAGGCTACGAACTGCAAGTGGGACAGCCACAGGTTATTTATAAGGAAATCGATGGCGAGAAATGTGAGCCGATTGAAGAACTGACCATCAACGTGCCAGAAGAGTTCGCCTCCAAGATGATTGACATGGTGACGCGTCGCAAGGGCGAAATGACCTCCATGCAGAACATGGGCGAACGTGTCGACATCGAGTTTGACATCCCTTCGCGCGGCATCATCGGTTTGCGAACGAATGTCTTGACAGCCAGCCAGGGTGAAGCCATCATGGCCCACCGCTTCAAAGAATACCAGCCGTTTAAGGGCGAAATCCAGCGCCGCACAAATGGTTCGATGATTTCCCTCGAAACAGGCACGGCCTTTGCTTATGCCATCGACAAACTGCAAGACCGCGGCAAGTTCTTCATCAATCCGCAAGACGAAGTGTATGCCGGCCAGGTGGTGGGCGAACACGTTCACGACAACGACCTCGTGGTCAACGTCACAAAGGCCAAGCAGCTGACCAACATGCGTGCTTCGGGCGCCGACGACAAGGCCCGCATCGTTCCTCCTGTCATCTTCTCGCTTGAAGAAGCCTTGGAATACATCAAGGAAGACGAATACGTGGAAGTGACGCCGAAGTCCATGCGCATGCGCAAGGTGATTCTCGACCATCTTGCCCGCAAGCGTGCCAACCGCGAATAATCTGCCAGACAGAATGGTGTTCCCCATCAGAACACCTCCGCCAATACAAGGCGTTCAGGAAAATCCCTCCTGAACGCCTTTTTCTATAAGGTGGTGTTAAAACGAGGAGGCAAAGGGCGGCAAGCGCCAAACTAATGTTCTGGCATGCACCTATAAGTAGGTGGTCAAAATTATTTTTACATTTGAAATGTTCTATCGGGATGCAGATACGCTACCTTGGGTGAAGGAGCAATGCGAGCATTGCGACTGAAAACAAGGTAAGTAGATGCGCCCGAGAGAGCGTTTCAAATGTAAGAATAATGCTCTTGACATATAAAATAATTTTGACCACCTACTTATATATAATCTTTTTCGTAACTTCGCACCATCATTTAAAAACGATTCTATCATCATGATGACAGCAAACGAAATTCGCGACTCATACAAGAAATTCTTTGAGTCGAAAGGACATACCATCGTGCCCTCAGCCCCTATGGTAATCAAAGACGACCCCACGCTCATGTTTACCAATGCGGGTATGAACCAATGGAAAGACATCATCCTCGGCACGCGCGACCCAGAACCGCGCCGCCGCGCCGACTCGCAGAAATGTCTCCGCGTAAGCGGAAAGCACAACGACTTGGAAGAAGTGGGACACGACACTTACCACCACACCATGTTTGAAATGCTCGGCAACTGGAGCTTCGGCGACTACTTCAAGGAAGGCGCCATCGACATGGCTTGGGAATACCTCGTCGACGTGCTGAAGCTCGACCCAGCCAACCTCTATGCCACCGTTTTCGAAGGCTCTCCCGAAGAAGGCTTGGGCCGCGACGACGAAGCTGCGAAGATTTGGCTCAAGCACCTGCCTGCCGACCACATCATCAACGGCAACAAGCACGACAACTTCTGGGAAATGGGCGAAACTGGTCCTTGCGGCCCCTGCTCTGAAATCCACCTCGACTCGCGCACGCCAGAAGAGAAGGCCAAGGTGCCCGGTCGCGAACTCGTGAACAAAGACGATCCGCAGGTCATCGAAATCTGGAACATCGTGTTCATGCAATTCAACCGTAAAGCCGACGGTTCGCTCGCTCCGCTCCCGATGCACGTCATCGACACGGGTATGGGCTTCGAGCGCCTCGTTCGCGCCATGCAAGGCAAGAACTCCAACTACGACACCGACGTCTTCCAGCCCATCCTTCACAAGATTGGCGAGCTCTCTGGCCATGAATACGGCAAGAGCGAAGAAGTCGACGTGGCCATGCGTGTCGTTGCCGACCACCTCCGCGCCATCGCTTTCAGCATCGCCGACGGACAGTTGCCTTCCAACGCCAAGGCCGGCTATGTCATCCGCCGCATCCTGCGCCGCGCCGTGCGCTATGCCTACACTTTCCTCGGCCAGCGCAATGCCTTCGTCTATCTGCTCGTGCCGACATTGGTGCACGAAATGGGCGAAGCCTATCCTGAACTCAAAGCGCAGCAGGAACTCATCACCCGCGTGATGAAAGAAGAAGAGGAATCCTTCCTCCGCACGCTCTCAACGGGTATCTCCATGCTCGAGAACGTCATCGCCGAGACCAAGAAAGACGGCAAGACCGTGGTTGACGGCCAGAAGGCCTTCACGCTCTTCGACACCTATGGTTTCCCCCTCGACCTCACGCAGCTCATCTGTTCAGAACAGGGAATGACCGTTGATGAAGACACCTTCAACGCCGAAATGAAAAAGCAGAAGGAACGTGCCCGCAACGCCGCCGCAGTGGAAACAGGCGACTGGGTTGTGGTGCGCGAAGGCGAAACGGAATTTAAAGGCTGGGACTTCACGGAACACACCTGCCACATCCTGCGCTACCGCCAGGTGCAGCAGAAGAAGCAGACCTATTTTGAACTCGTGCTCGACACGACACCTTTCTACGCCGAAATGGGCGGACAGGTGGGCGACCGCGGCGTCATCTGCAACGAACAGGAAACCATTGAAATCTTCGACACGAAGCGCGAAAACAACCTGCCCATCCATCTAACGCGTGAACTCCCGAAAGACCCATCGGCCGAATTTATGGCCTGCGTTGACGTGGAAGCCCGCCGCGCCAGCGAAGCCAACCACACAGCCACCCACTTGCTCGACCAGGCCCTGCGCGAAGTGCTCGGCACCCACGTGCAGCAGAAAGGCTCACTGGTGACTCCCGACTATCTGCGTTTCGACTTCTCACACTTCCAGAAGGTAACGCCGGAGGAAATCCGTCAGGTGGAACGCATCGTCAACAGCCGCATCCGCGAAGACATTCCTTTGCAAGACCATCGCGACATGGCCATTGAAGACGCCAAGGAACTGGGTGCCATCGCCCTCTTCGGTGAGAAATATGGCGACCACGTGCGCGTCGTGCAGTTTGGCGACAGCGTTGAATTCTGCGGTGGTTGCCACGCCAAGAGCACAGGCCGCATCGGCCTCATCCGCATCCTCTCCGAAAGCAGTGTCGCTGCTGGCGTTCGCCGCATCGAAGCCATCACGGGCAAGGCTGCCGAAGAGAGCATCTACGCAGAAGAAGACATCCTCAACAACCTCAAGTCGTTCTTCAACAACGCCAAAGACCTCACTGCCGCCATCCACAAGACCATCGAAGAAAACGACGGTTTGCGCAAGCAGGTGGATGAATTTATGAAGGAACAGGTGGGCCGTCTGCGCGAGAAACTCGTTGCCTCTGCACAGGAAATCAACGGCATCCACCTCGTGAAGAGCAACATCCCGATGGACATCGCTCCCGACGTGGTGAAAGACCTCGCCTTCCAGATTTCTGGCACACTGCCTGAACACACCTTCTGCGTGCTCGGAAGCCACCACGACGACAAACCGCTCCTGACGGTCATGATCAGCAAAGACCTCCTGGCAGAGCGCAAGCTCCATGCCGGCAACATCGTGCGCGAAGCAGCCAAGCTCATCAAGGGCGGCGGTGGCGGTGCGCCCCACTTCGCCACAGCAGGTGGAAAAGACCTCAGCGGTCTTGACGCTGCCGTTGAAAAGGTGGTGGAAATTGCTGGCATCTGATTTAAGTAATGGTGAATTACTAACAATAAGTACAAGCAGGCACGCCCGAAAAACGGGCCTCAACCAATTGCCTACCTGTCATCACATAAAAAGCAGACTGGTTCTCTTGAACCGGCCTGCTTTTTTGTTTTAGAACCACCCATAAACTATTTTTGAACACCTACTTTATAGGGTGTTCAAAATCCAGAAAAGTCTCTGTGCATTTTTTTGCCAAATAACATGGCAGTTGCGCCGTTGCCCCTGAAAGGGGCTCATATTCCAGGATAGGGGCTTGCCCCTATCTCCTGACGCAGCTCTCCGACTCTCGCTTCTGCCCCTGTAAGGGGCGCATATCGTTGGCGGGGCTTGCCCCGCAATAAGATTCGAGATATGAGCCCCTTACAGGGGCAAGGTTCATAAATCGGCTCCAAGAGGTAGGGGCAAGCCCCTACCCTAAATATGAGCCCCTTTCAGGGGCAGCATGCGCCACAGACCTTCGCCAAATGTTCGCGCAGCGCCTCTTGTTGTTATGTCGCTACGCTATTTGACCAAAAATATTGCCGAATTTCTCTGAATATAAGTACAATGAAAAGCCAAAAGGAAACGCCTCCAGTGTAATGTGTAACGACACATAGAATAATCCTGAATACCAATATTTTTCATAACTTTGTATCGAAATCAAATAAGCATAACAATGGAACCATCTATATACAGTTTTTCACTTTGTACCGCACTGCCATTGATGTTATTCTTCGGCTTTTATTTTCTGTTTGCAAAGACCCCTGAAAAGAAAATTTTCAAAAATTATCTCCGCTCCCGACAGATTATGGGTATAGCCATGCTGCTACTTTCGGCAAATTATTCGGTACATTTCTTTTTTGGTATCCGATTCAAGAATGCGGATTCTTCCATACTGATGAACATGTCCACATACTTCCTGTGCTATTCTCTGTTCAGTTCGGCATTGAT
>OHDV01000478.1_pt1 | contig 17833 bp, 10 predicted proteins | sample 1567041 | NCBI WGS metagenome assembly OHDV01 (sample SAMEA3879517, study PRJEB24766) | human gut metagenome | biome: human-associated habitat; feature: feces | place: USA | collected 1985/1987
GCAGATTCAGGGAATCAAGGTTAAATAGATGATTTATAGCAAGTTTCTCTTGGTCTGGTTTTCCAAAATCTTAACATGTGTCAAACATCCAGCAAAACTCATATCCAAAAAAATCCCCCCCAGAACATCTCCTTGTATTTACACGCGAAATCGGATATATTAGAAGATATTGGAAATGCGTTGCACGAAGCATCCGCAGGCATCGTAGTTGTGGGTTTTGTCTCCAACATCTTTACAAATATAGCAGAAAGAAGGTGACTTTCATCGTGAATCAGATCGTTTTGACAGGAATGGTGCTTTCTGTCGCACCGGTGGGCGAGTACGACCGCAGAGTTGTCATACTTACAAAAGAACAGGGGAAGATCTCAGCCTTTGCAAAGGGATCAAGAAGACCAAACAGTCCTCTAGTGGGAGCGGTGAATCCATTTACTTTCGGTGAATTCACGATGTATGAAGGTCGTTCTTCTTACACAATTCAGTCTGTAAATGTATCCAATTATTTTTCGGAATTGAGAGCAGATGTGGTAGGCGCATATTATGGCTTTTATTTCCTTGAGGTTGCGAATTACTATGCGAGGGAACGGAATGATGAGCGGGAACTTTTGAAATTACTTTATCAGACGATGCGTGCGCTGACAAATCCACATCTTCCGAATCAGTTGATCCGTTACATTTTCGAGTTGAAAGTGCTGACAATCAACGGACAGGGACCGCAGGTGTTCCAGTGTGTACAGTGTGGCGACCGGACGAGGCCGGCAGTGTTCAGCGCGGCGAAGGGCGGACTTGTGTGTAATGAATGTGACGGAGAAGTGAGAGACGGAATGTTTCTTGACGGTTCTACGCTGTATACGATGCAGTATATTGAATCCAGTACAATTGAGAAATTATATACATTTAACGTGAAGCCGGAAGTGCTGGAGAAGTTTGGACGCGTGATGGGACGGTTGATGAAGATGTATGTAGATAAGGAATTTAAGTCTTTGGAGATCCTGGAAACGCTGTTGTGAATACTATTGAAAGACATGATATTGTTTCTACAGATGAGATTTTGCAAAGAGCGGATGAAGTTATGTATGAATATAAGCGGAAACATAAAGAGAAGTACCTAAAACAGCTTGAAAAATAAGGCATTAGTCGTTATAATAGGAAACATTGATGTACAAAGGGGAATATCTTTAAGGGAAGATGTGAATAACTTCTGTGAAAAGATCAACCGGAGTGCATAAGTTATGTGAATAATGTAAATGATAAAAAAGAATGTGAGGAACATACAATGGTTGAAAAGACAATGGACAAGATCGTAGCACTTGCAAAGTCAAGAGGATTCGTATATCCGGGTTCTGAGATCTACGGCGGACTTGCCAACACTTGGGATTATGGCCCACTCGGTGTTGAACTGAAAAATAATATCAAACGGGCTTGGTGGCAGAAGTTCGTTCAGGAATGCCCATATAATGTCGGTCTGGACAGTGCCATTCTGATGAATCCACAGACTTGGGTCGCTTCCGGTCATCTCGGTGGCTTCTCTGACCCGCTCATGGACTGCAAAGCCTGCAAGACTCGCCACAGAGCAGATAACTTGATTGAAGACTTTGATGGTACAAATCCGGCTGGCTGGTCAAATGAAGAAATGATGAACTACATTCGGGAAAAGCAGATTCCGTGTCCAAACTGCGGTAAGTCTGATTTCACCGACATTCGGCAGTTCAACTTGATGTTCAAGACCTTCCAGGGCGTTACAGAAGATTCTAAGTCGGAACTGTATCTGCGTCCGGAAACCGCTCAGGGTATCTTTGTCGACTTCGCAAACATCCAGAGAACCACTCGGAAAAAAGTTCCGTTCGGTGTTGGTCAGATCGGGAAATCTTTCCGGAACGAAATTACACCGGGTAACTTCATCTTCCGTGTTCGGGAATTTGAACAGATGGAACTGGAATTCTTCTGCAAGCCAGATACCGACCTCGAATGGTTCCAGTATTGGAGAGGCTTCTGTCGTGACTGGCTGCTGTCTCTTGGCATCAAGGAAGACGAGATGAGACTTCGTGATCACTCTCCTGAGGAACTGTGCTTCTACAGTAAGGGAACCACCGATATCGAGTTCCTGTTCCCCTTCGGCTGGGGCGAACTGTGGGGTATCGCGGACAGAACCGATTACGACCTGACCCAGCATGCCAATACCTCCGGCGAGGATATGACATACTTCGATGATGAGAAGAAGGAGAAGTATATCCCTTACGTTATCGAGCCTTCTCTGGGTGCAGACAGAGTGGTTCTGGCTTTCCTGTGCGCAGCTTACGATGAGGAAGAGTTAGACGGCGGAGATATGCGTACCGTGCTTCGTTTCCATCCTGCACTGGCACCGGTAAAGATCGGTGTGCTGCCTCTGTCCAAGAAACTGAACGAGGGTGCGGAGAAGATCTACGCAGAGCTTTCCAAGAAATACAACTGTGAATTTGATGACAGAGGAAACATTGGTAAGAGATATCGTCGTCAGGACGAGATCGGAACTCCTTTCTGCGTAACTTATGACTTTGACTCTGAGACAGACGGTTGCGTTACCGTACGTTTCCGTGATTCCATGGAGCAGGAGCGTGTTGCTATCAAAGATCTGGATGCTTACTTTGCAGATAAGTTTACATTCTAAGATCACTATTCAGGAGCAGAAAGATTTTTCTGCTCCTTTTCAATATCTTTTTCTATTGGTACGAAAACTTTGATACTTACAGTGGAGGGGACAGCGTGGAACCGATCGAAGTGTTTCAGATTCTGGGAATCGAACAGACAAAAGACGAAAGGGCACTGAAGAATGCCTATCGTGACAAGCTGACGGTAACGAATCCGGAGGATGATCCGGAAGGCTTCAAGCGACTGCGGATGGCTTATGAGGAGGCCTGCCGCTATGCCGGAACGCCGGATGCAGAAGAGAACGAGGAGGCGGAACCGACGCTGGAGGACGATACTCCGGCTGGACAGTGGGTACGTGGTGTTCGGAAGGTCTATGAGAATATTACGGACCGCTGTGATGTGGAAAAATGGAAAGCGCTTTTTGAGGCGGATGACTTTCTTTCTCTGGAGGAAGAGGAAAACTGCACCACTTATCTGCTTCGTTTTCTGATGGAACATTATAAGCTGCCGACCGCAATCTGGAAGCTTCTGGATGAGAAAATCCACATTGTACAGAATGCGGGGGCCTTCAGAGAGCGCTTTCCGGCACAGTTTGTAAGCTATATGGTACATAAGTGCGAATCCGGGGAAGAAGTGGATTTTTCCGAGTTCCGTGGTGCGGAAGATGCGGATTACGATCAGTTTCTGCAATATTATGACAGAGCTTATCAGGCGCTGCAGGAGAAAAAATTACAGGAAGCGGAGCAGATGATCGGATGTGGGGATGCTCTGGGGATTACCCACCCTGTTATGGAGATCTGCCGTGCGTCCCTCTATGAAGAAAAGGGACAGACCGCAGAAGCCATTACTTTGTTAAAGAAACTGTCTGCAAGATATCCGGAGGATGATCTGATCGCTTACAATACGGCGGAAATACTGTGGAGAAATGAAGGGCGCGTAGAAGCGTCTGCTATTTATGAGAGTCTTCGGGAGAAGCTGCCGAAACACTACATGGCGAACCTGCGCCTGACGGACTGGTATTATGAACAGAGGAACTATAAAGAGGCAAAAAAATGTGCGGAAGAGATTCTTTCCGTAGGCGGAGACAACACATTTCTGGAGACACTGCAGAAGATCAACACCGAACTGGAACGGGAAATGAAACGGGAATATGCGCAGAACCATGATCCCGGTCTGGGACTGGATCTGGGCTGGTGTTATCTGCAGGATGGCAGGACCGATCTGGGAATCCGCACGGTCAGGGAGCTGGAAGCAAAAGTTCCTGCGGACAGGCGTGAGGAATATCTGGGACTTATGACAAAACTGCTGGCAGAAGCGGCAGAATATGAGAAGGCAATTTCCACGGCAGCCAAATGGGAAGAAAGCCTGGAGAAAAAGATCCTCCGGGATACGGATGCCGAAGAGGAGGAAAAAGACAGAGACCGGATCCGACAGTCACATATGATCCGGATGCAGTGCTATCGGGCTTATGGCTATGTACAGCCGGAAAAATTCGCCGAAGCCATTGCGGAAGCGGAAAAAGCCGAGACCGGAACACCGAAGGATATCGGTATGCTGATCGAAAAGGCACAGATCTATGTGGAGATGGAAGAGTATGAACGCTGTGCGGAGATATCCCAGAAACTGATTGGGGATTATCAGGTTTACGCTGCATATGCCAACGAACTGGAAGCGGCGAAGAGGCAGTGGAATGCAGCAGGGGTGATCCAGAACGGCAGAGCCTGTCTAAATTATTTTCCAACCTATGTCAAGGCCTATGAAATGATGGCAAAGGTGTACATGGATCTGACACATCCGGAGGAACTGAAGGAACTGTTACAACAGGCGAAGGATAATAATGTCAAAAGTGTGATCCTGGATGCCTATGAATGGCAGCTGACCAATACGGGGCTTCCCCAGGAACAGATGAACGACGCCATAGATAAATTCCGGAAGGAATATCTGAGCAAACTGGAAGCGGGCAAGACCATATTTTATCGGAGAGGACTTCCGATCATTACGGAATATCTGTATGCCTACCCTTGTGAATTTTTATTGGTGGAGCGGGGAGATTTTCATAATGCGGCAGGCTGTCTGGAGGCGGCAAAAGCGGATTATGAAAAGGCGCTTTCCACGAACCCGGCCAATCCTTTTGCCTGGAAGGGACTGGCACGGATCCACAGATGCCGCGGCAAATACGATGAAGCCATGATCTGCCTGAGAAAATGTGTATTTTTCTATGAAAAGAGCGGAACACAGAATCATGCCTGGCCGGAACTGATTGTGGAACAGGCAGAAATTTATTTTTTGCTGGGCAATACGGAAATGGCGGAACAGTTTTACCGGAGATACCGTGAGATGACGGGAAGTGCCGGAGAACGGGACCGGAACCGTATGAGGGATTTCGCCAGATGTCTGGCCTGCAATGACAAGACTACGGAGGGATTAAAAGTTCTGGAGAAGGCATTCGTCAATGTACTGGATGCGGCAGGAGAAAAGCTGGATCTGTGTGTCTGGTGCGGGGAAAAGACGATCGCCGGAAATATTCTGACATCGTGGCCGGAGAAGATCGAACTGCTTGGGAAAAATACCGGGAATACCCAGGAGTATTTCGAAGATTACTTTTTCCATCTGGGATGGTATGGGCTGATCTGTGGTTCCGGAAAAGTGGCCATCAAGAATATGGATAAGGCACTGATCTTCCATAAGGAGGATCTCAGCAAAAAGGATGACATTGCGGACCTGATCCTGGCATGCATCCTGTACGGAGATAAGAAGAAAGGTGCTGACTATGCACAGGCGCTGAAAGCCTGCATGGAAAGAGAAGATAAAAGCGGCAAGGATGTGTATCTGAAATATCCGAAGCTTCGGATCGTACACGAATATCTGGCGGGATATTATACGGCCACCGATGAGGAACAGGATACGCTCCTGCAACTGGACAAAGACTGTTCCTTCTGCCATGGCTGTGTACATCCCGTCTGCGAGGAACTGGAGATGGTACGGATACTGCAGATGCTGAAAAAGGGTCGGGAAAAAGAAGCACTGGAGCGGCTGAAAGAGCAGATGCAGGAACATCCCGGAATGGGATTGCAGGCCATCTGGCACTGGTATCATTCGGAACAGGTGACGAAGGATACGGATCCTGCCGTAGCCGCTTTTCACAAGGAAAAGCCACAGCCGGAGAAACGGGGATTCTGGCAGAGGCTGTTCGGGAAGAAGTAAAAAATTAAAATGAAGAGAGAAGAAAACATATGATAGTCGGAATCGATTTGGGAACCACCAACAGTCTGGTGGCAGTATTTACGGAGGAAGGACCTGTGATCATCCCCAACCGTCTGGGAAAACATCTGACCCCCTCTGTGGTCAGCGTGGATGAGAACGGCAATGTCTATGTGGGGGAGACGGCACAGGAACGCAGAAACCTCTATCCCGACAGTGTGGCGCAGGCATTTAAGCGCAGCATGGGAACGGATCGCACTTATGACCTGTCCGGCAAAAAGTTCCGTCCAGAAGAATTGTCCAGCATGATCCTGCGTTATCTGAAAGAAGATGCGGAAGCCTATCTGGGGGAAGAAGTCACAGAGGCCGTGATCAGTGTACCGGCCTATTTTGACGACAAGAGAAGAAAAGCCACCAAGCGGGCCGGAGAACTGGCCGGGCTGAAGGTGGAGCGTATGATCTCGGAGCCTACTGCAGCAGCGGTGGCCTACGGCCTGTACGAAAAAGAAAAAGACACCAGATTTCTGGTATTTGACCTGGGCGGCGGAACTTTTGATGTCTCCATTCTGGAGCTGTATCACAATATTCTGGAGGTGCGGGCGGTAGCCGGAGACAATTATCTTGGCGGTGAAGATTTCACGGAAGTGATGTCGAAGCTTTTTCTGCAAAAGACAGGACTGCATTATAAGCATCTGTCGGAGAAAGAACAGGTGCGTCTCTATAAAAAGGCAGAAGAAGCCAAGCGGGGAATCAGTGATCAGACTGCGGTGACCATGGAACTTATGCTGGGTGAAGAGAACAAAACGGCAGAGATCACCTTAAAAGAATATAAGGAAGAGTGCGAAGAACTGCTAATGAAGATCAGGGAACCGGTGAAGAAGAGTCTGGCGGATGCAGGACTGAAGCTGTCGGACATCGATGAGGTATTGCTGATCGGCGGAGCCACCAGACTGTCGGTGGTCAGGGATTTCCTGATCAGGCTGTTCCGCAAATTCCCGGATACAAGACTGAACCCGGACGAAGCCGTGGCACTGGGCGCGGCGATCCAGGCGGCCATGAAGGAACGCCGGGCGGAGGTAAAGGAAGTCATTCTGACGGATGTATGCTCCTTTACATTGGGAACGGAAGTCGTGGTGGAATACGAGGAAGGCAAATTTGAAGACGGCCGTTTCTGTCCCATCATTGAGCGCAACACCGTGATCCCCGCCAGTCATACGGAGCAGTTGTACACTGTCAGAGACAATCAGGACAAGGTGCGCGTCCGGGTACTACAGGGAGAGAGCCGTTTCGCCAGAAATAATCTGTTTCTGGGAGAACTGAACATTGATGTTCCCAAAGGGCCCAGAGGCAGTGAAGCCGTGGATGTGACTTACACCTATGACATCAATTCCCTGCTGGAAGTGGAAGTCAAGGTGGTATCCACCGGACTGACCCAGAAAATGATCATCAAGGGACAGGACAACCAGATGACGGATGATGAGATCCAGAAGCGAATGGAAGAATTGTCCTACCTGAAGATCCAGCCCAGAGACCTGGAGGAGAACCGTCTGGTGCTTCTCAGAGCGGAGCGGATGTATGAGGAAGCACTGGGAGACCGAAGAAAAGAACTGGATCGTTATATCACTGTTTTCGAGGCTGCATTGAAAAAGGGCAAAAAAGAGGAGATCGAGGAGGCCAGAGAGGCATTGAACGAGATCCTGGAAGACGAGGATGAGTGATGTTTTATTCTTGACGCGGCGAAACGATAACATTATAATGTAGAAATGTAGGTTTATTTTCCGAAAGATGTAATTATTGAGACAAGGAGACCGAGAGAATGAGACAATTCACTTCTGATGAACTGAGAAAAGCCTGGAAACAATTTTATATAGACCGTGGTCACGTAGATGTGGGAGCAGTATCCCTGGTATCCGACGGTTCTACCGGTGTTATGTTCAACGTTGCCGGTATGCAGCCGCTGATGCCTTATCTGCTGGGACAGAAGCACCCTCTGGGTACCAGACTCTGCAATGTACAGGGCTGTGTACGTACCAACGATATTGATTCCGTAGGCGACAAAAGCCATGTAACCTTCTTCGAGATGATGGGAAGCTGGAGCCTTGGAGATTATTTTAAGAAGGAGCGCTGCCAGTGGAGTTTTGAACTGCTGACCCAGGTGTTCGGATTTGATGCGGATCATCTGGCTGCCACTGTATTTGCCGGTGATGAGAATGCCCCCAGAGACGAGGAAGGCGCACAGTATCGTATCGCTTCCGGATTCAAAAAAGAAAACGTATATTATCTGCCCGCTGATGACAACTGGTGGGGACTGGAATACGGCCCCTGCGGTCCCGACAGTGAGATGTTCTATATCGCTGACAGACCGGATTGCGGACCGAACTGCGGCCCCGGCTGTGACTGTGGTAAATACACGGAGCTGGGTAATGATGTATTCATGCAGTATGAGAAGCATCATGACGGTCATCTGACTCCTTTAAAGCAGAAGAACGTAGATACCGGCTGGGGACTGGAGCGTATTCTGGCATTCTTAAACGGTACCAGAGATGTATACCAGACAGACCTGTTTGCTCCGGTGATCGCTTACATTGAAGAGGCTTCTGGTGTGAAATACAATGCGGATGAAAAGCTGACCAGATCCATGCGTATTTTGGCAGACCATCTGCGTACCAGTGTGATGCTGATCGGTGATGAGGCGAAGCTGCTTCCCTCCAATACCGGTGCCGGCTATATTCTCCGTCGTCTGATCCGTCGTGCGGTAAGACACGGACGCACTTTAAATATGACTACAGAGCAGCTGCTGCACATTGCTGCTATGTATATTGATGAGATCTATGCAGAGAGCTATCCTCTGATGAAGAAGAACCGCGAGTTCGTCTTAAGCGAGCTGCAGAAAGAGATCGCCCGCTTCGAGAGCACTCTGGAGAACGGCATGAAGGAGCTGCAGAAGATTCTGGAGCAGAAGAGAAGTGAAGGTAAAAAGGAGATCGACGGCAAGTCCGCATTCTACTTATACGATACCTTCGGATTCCCTCTGGAGCTGACCGTAGAGCTGGCGCAGGAAGAGAATCTGACTGTAGATGAGGAAGGCTTCGCCGCTGCCATGGAAGAGCAGAAGCAGAAGGCAAGAGAAGGACAGAACTTCTCCCAGAAGCTGACTACCGCCGCAGGTGTATTCGATGGACTGGATGATAAGATCACCAGCGAATTTGTAGGTTATGATGCGCTGACCGCAGAAGGTAAAGTAGTAGGACTGGCATCCGAGACCGAACTGGTGAATACCTTAAATGAGGGAGAGACCGGTACCCTGATCACGGATGTGACTCCGTTCTATGCTACCATGGGCGGACAGAAGGGTGACTTTGGTGTGATCCGCACAAAAAACGGTACTTTTGAAGTGACTGAGACCGTGAAGATCGCAGGCGGACGTATCGGACATGTGGGTAAGGTCGTATCCGGCAGCGTATCCGTAAATGATACTGCAGAGCTTGCTGTAGATACCGACAATAGAAAGAGTGTCTGCAAGAACCACTCCGCAACCCATCTGTTACAGAAGGCACTGCAGATCGTACTGGGCGATCATGTAGAACAGCAGGGTTCCTACCAGGACGGCGCAAGAACCCGTTTCGACTTCAGCCATGGACAGGCTATGACTGCGGAAGAGCTTGCGAAGGTAGAGGCTCTGGTCAATGAGAAGATCGCAGAGGATATTGCAGTCGTTACCGATGTCATGAACATCGAAGATGCGAAGAAGAGCGGAGCTATGGCTCTGTTTGGTGAAAAATACGGTGAGACCGTCCGCGTGGTATCTATGGGAGATTTCTCCAGGGAACTGTGCGGTGGTACCCATGTAAAGCACACCGGAGAGATCGGCTATTTCAAGATCCTGTCCGAGAGCGGTGTTGCAGCCGGCGTCAGAAGAATTGAAGCACTGACCGGTGCCAATGTCATGGCATACTATCAGGCAATGGAAGAGAGCTTCAATAAGGCAGCTGCAGCAGCCAAGGCAACTCCTGCAGCCCTGACCGAGAAGATCCAGCATATGCAGGCAGAGCTGAAGGCACTGAATGCAGAGAATGAATCTCTGAAGGCAAAGATGGCGCAATCAGCACTGGGCGATGTACTTGATCAGGTGGTGGAAGTGAAGGGTACGAAACTTCTGGCAACCAGCGTAGACGGTGTGGATATGAATGGCTTGAGAGACCTGGGCGACCAGCTCAAGGATAAGCTTGGCGAAGGCGTTGTTGTACTGCTTTCCGCACAGGACGGTAAGGTAAATATGATCGCTATGGCAACGGACGGTGCTGTAAAGGCCGGCGCCCATGCGGGCAACCTGATCAAGGGAATTGCCGCGCTGGTAGGCGGTGGCGGCGGTGGACGCCCGAATATGGCGCAGGCCGGCGGTAAGAATCCCGCAGGCATTCCCGCAGCGATCGCGGAAGCGTCCAAAGTACTGGAGGGTCAGCTCGCATAATGGAACGAGAGAATCTGAAATCCCGTTTAGGCTTTATACTGTTGTCTGCCGGCTGTGCCATTGGTATCGGGAATGTATGGAAGTTCCCATACATGGCCGGCCAGGGCGGCGGTGGCGCATTTGTACTATTTTATCTGATCTTTCTGGTGATCCTTGGTCTGCCGATTATGACCATGGAGTTCGCTGTGGGAAGAGCAAGTAAGAAAAGTCCCGTAAAGGCTTACCAGGCACTGGAGAAGCCGGGACAGAAGTGGCATATCCACGGATATTTTACACTGGCAGGCTGCTATCTGCTGATGATGTTCTACACTACGGTGGCAGGCTGGATGTTACACTATTTTTATATGACGGCTGCCGGTAAACTTTCCGGGCTTTCCGCGGATGCGGTAGCGGAACAGTTTACCCGGATGCTGGCAGATCCGGGGGTCATGATGTTCTGGATGGTACTGGTGGTGATCATCGGTATCGTTGTGTGTGCCGGTGGACTGCAGAACGGTCTGGAGCGTGTGACGAAAGTCATGATGATCGCACTGCTTGCCATTATGGTAGTACTTGCCATCAATAGCTTCTTCATGACGGGCGCAAAGGAAGGTCTGAAGTTCTATCTGGTACCTGATTTTGGACGTATGCAGGAAGTCGGTGTGGTATCTACACTGGTAGGTGCCATGAATCAGGCGTTCTTTACCTTAAGCCTTGGTATTGGTGCCATGGCGATCTTTGGAAGCTACATCGGCAAGGATCATTCTCTGATGGGAGAGTCCGTCAGAGTTGTGGTACTGGATACTTTCGTGGCAATTACCGCAGGACTGATCATTTTCCCCGCCTGCTTTACCTATGGGGTGGATCAGACCTCAGGACCGAGCCTGATCTTCATTACCCTGCCGAATATTTTCGCCAATATGCCTTACGGCCGCCTGTGGGGGAGTTTATTCTTCCTGTTTATGGCGTTCGCAGCATTGTCCACGGTGCTGGCTGTGTTCGAGAATATCATCTGCTGTGGCATGGAACTGACCGGTGCCAGCCGCAGGAAATCTTCCCTGGTGAACCTGTTCCTGATCATTGCATTGTCCGTGCCCTGCGTACTGGGGTATAATGTGTGGAGCTGGGATGGTTTTGCTGTCTTCGGCGGAGCGGTACTGGATTTTGAAGATTTCCTGGTAAGTAATCTGTTCCTTCCCTTAGGATCCCTGGTATACCTGCTGTTCTGCGTGACTAGATATGGCTGGGGATGGGAGAACTATAAGGCAGAAGTAAATACCGGCAAGGGTTTAAAAGTCCACGACTGGATGCGCGGTTATCTGACCTACGGACTGCCCCTGATCGTGATCTTCATTTTCCTGTTCGGAATTTATGATAAGTTTTTTAAATAAGATTTTGTAAAAGCCAGTATAGCTCGCATGAGAATAAGAACCGCAGACCCGCTTTCGCTTCGGACGCTTAACCGTAACGGTACATAAGCGAGGAAAGTACCCTCGCTAAGTACCGACGGTTGCTTAGAAGTAGTTGACGAATACATTTTTTATGCTATAATATCAAATGTGTGTAGAACAACTGCGCATTAGAATAACCCAGTCAGTCATGTTACTTGAAGGGACTGAAGGGAGGTCGGGTGTAAGATGTCAAACGTAATCGTAAAAGAGAACGAGACTTTAGATAGCGCTTTACGTCGTTTCAAGAGAAGCTGCGCTAAGGCTGGTATCCAGCAGGAGATTCGTAAGAGAGAGCATTACGAGAAGCCTAGCGTAAAACGTAAGAAGAAGTCTGAAGCAGCAAGAAAACGTAAATATAACTAATGTTAAACAACAGTCCTCGGCGTGATCACCGGGGACTTTGTACTTGTGAGGAAGATCAAATGTGGAGTTATGAAATACTGGGAACAGATATCTATCATCTGTTAGCAGCATTTGTATTGTACAGTGTTCTCGGATGGGCACTGGAGTCTACGTATATGTCATTTTGTAATCGCAAGTTTACCAACCGGGGATTCGGCAAGGGACCGTTTTGCCCGATCTATGGTTTTGGCGGAGTGCTGGGGTATCTGATCTTAAGTCCGCTGCGTGATAAGCTTGTGGAATTATATTTTCTGGGAGCTATCCTGGCAACGGCCTTTGAATATCTTGTAGGGGTCGGTATGATCCGTTTCCTGGGAGAATTATGGTGGGATTATAATAATAAGCCCTTCAATTATCGGGGGATCATTTGCCTCGAGAGTACCGTCGCCTGGGGATTTTATGCGATAGGAATCGTGCAGTTTGTCCATGATGCCATGTATCATATCATCGATAAGGTGCAGCTGCAGATAGGAACCCACCTGATCCAGGGTATTCTGTTGCTTGTGGCGATTGATTATACGGTACAACTGATCAGGGTATTCGACATCGATGTCCGCAGTAAGGGAGAAGCACTGAAGGAACGCTGCCAGGCATTGATCGCCAGATGGTAAGACGTAAAACATCAGGTTTACAGGTATATATAGGACCACACGACCATATCTTTTAGAAAAGGATAGGGGAGTGTGGCTTTTTTTATGCAAAAAATCAGGAAATATATTTGCACGGGGATCTTGCTATTCAGCATCAGTATGCAGGTATTCTGGTGGAACGGAATCAATGTGTGTGCAGAACCGGCAGCGATCGAAGCTCCCAGTGCGGTGCTTCTGGAGAGCTCCACCGGGAAGGTGATCTTTGAGCAGAATGCAAGAGAACGCCGAAGCCCTGCCAGCATTACCAAGATCATGACATTGCTTTTGACTTTTGAAGCTCTGGATCAGGGAAAAATCAAATTAGAGGATCCGGTAACGGTGAGCGCCTATGCCAGTTCCATGGGAGGTTCTCAGGTGTTCCTGGCAGAAAATGAGGTGCAGACCTTAGAGACCCTGATCAAATGTATCGCTGTAGCTTCGGGCAATGATGCCAGCGTGGCGGTGGCGGAATACATAGCGGGAAGCGAAGAAGCTTTCGTGGAACAGATGAATGCGAAGGCGTCGGAGCTTGGCATGACGGATACCCATTTCGAGGACTGCTGTGGCCTGACGGATTCCGACGGCCATTATACGACGGCAATGGACGTAGCGGTCATGTCCAGGGAGCTTACGGTAAAGTATCCGAAAATATTTGAATATACAGGTATCTGGATGGAGGACATCACCCATGAGACCAGTCAGGGAAGCTCAAAATTCACGTTAAACAGTACCAATAAATTGTTGAAACAGTATCCGTTTACTACGGGATTGAAAACCGGATCCACTTCCAAAGCAAAATTCTGTCTGTCCGCCACGGCAACGAAGGATGGCATTGATCTGATCGCGGTGATCATGGGGGCACCGGACTATAAGGCACGTTTTAAGGACGCCCGGACATTGCTTAGCTACGGCTTTAATATAAGCGATCTGTATCTGGATGAGAATACAGATCCCCTGCAGAATATGCGGGTGCAGGGCGGCGTAGAGGATACGGTGCCAGTGAAATACCAAAGTGAATTCCGGTATCTGGATACGGAGGGAAATTCCCTGGACGGCGTGGAGAAGAAAATTGAACTGCCGGAGACTGCCATAGCACCTTTTGCGGAAGGAGATACGGCAGGCAGGGCGGTCTATCTGCTGAACGGCGTGGAGATCGGCAGTGTACCGATTCTGTATGAAAATGCGGTGGCGAAGGCAGTTTATAAGGATTATCTGCGAAAAATAATGGAATTTTATCTTTTGTAAGACAAAATAATATGTTATACTATAGAACAAATTGGCAATAATCTGGCAACATACCATGGGGGCAAAAGAGTTGGATGTAGTGATTACCGTGATCGCAGTAATCCTTGTGATTATGCTGTGGATAATGCTGTACGACAGTAACCGCTTTGTGGTGCGGCATTATCCCCTGCGGGATCAGAGAATCAAAAAGTCTGTGAAGGCGGTGGTTCTGGCGGATCTGCACAATAAGAGATACGGAAAAGAAAATGAGAGACTGCTGCAGGCGATCGATGAGATCGGACCGGACATGATCCTGATCGCCGGGGATATGCTGACGGCGAAGCCGAAGGCAACACTGGATGTGGCGGTGGGATTTCTTACGGAGCTTGCAAAGAAGTATCCTGTCTATTACGGCAACGGCAACCATGAACACCGCCTGAAGCTGTATCCTGAAAATTATGGGGATATGGCGGGACGGTATGAAGAAGCTCTTACGAAGATCGGTATTCACAGGCTTGTCAACGAGCATAAGGATCTTCCGGAATACGGGATCCGCATCTATGGTTCTGAGATAGACAGGCTGTACTACAAACGTTTTGGAATACAGCCCATGGATCCGGAATATCTGCCGGGGATTTTAGGACAGCCCTCCGAAGAATATTTCAATATATTGATCGCCCACGACCCGGATTATTTTCCGAAATACGCAGACTGGGGTGCAGACCTGGTGTTATCCGGTCATGTCCACGGCGGCATGGTGAGAGTTCCTTTTTGGGGAAAGGGTGTGGTGTCTCCCAATGTGAGACTTTTTCCAAAATACGATGGCGGAGAGTTTACCATAGGGAAGAGCAGAATGCTCTTAAGCAGAGGACTGGGAATGCACACGATCCCGATCCGGCTGTTCAATCCGGGCGAGATCTTAGAAGTGGAGCTTATGCCGGACGAGGGGAAATAGGAGTTTTATCAAATGGCAATATCTGTAAAACTGGAAGCGTTTGAAGGTCCACTGGATCTGCTGCTTCATTTGATCGAAAAAAATAAAATAGACATCTATGATATCCCTATCGTAGAGATTACAGCGCAGTATCTGGATTACATCAGGCAGATGCAGCGGGAAGATATGAATGTCATGAGTGAATTCCTGGTGATGGCGGCGACACTGATCGATATCAAGTGCAAGATGCTGCTGCCCAAGGAAGTGAATGAGGACGGCGAGGAAGAGGATCCCAGAGCAGAACTGGTTCAGAAGCTGCTGGAATACAAGATGTACAAATACATGTCCTTTGAACTCAGAGACCGCCAGGTGGATGCTGCCAGGAACATGTACAGAGAGCAGAGACTTCCGAAGGAAGTGGAAGCTTACAGACAGCCCATAGATTACGAAGAACTCATCGGCGATATGAATCTGAACAAGCTTCATGAGATCTTTAGATCCATCGTAAAGAAGCAGGAGGACAAGATCGACCCCGTCCGCAGCCAGTATGGCAATATCGAGAAGGATGAGGTAGATATGGACATCAAGATGCTGTACGTGGAGGCTTATGCCAGAGAACATAAGACCTTCAGCTTCCGTAAGCTTTTGGAGAAGCAGAACAGCAAAATGGAAGTGATCGTTACATTCCTGATCATTCTGGAACTGATGAAGACCGGCAAGATCAACATCAGCCAGGAAAATATATTCGATGATATTATGATTACATCTAACGTTTAGGATACAGTGAGGTTTTAGCATGGAACGCAGTAAAGCAGAAGCAGTGATAGAGGCTATCCTTTTTACCATGGGAGATTCCGTGGAGATCAGCAGACTTGCGGAAGTGATCGAAGAGGATGTGAAGACGACAAAGTCTATATTAAAAGACATGGCGGCGCGGTACGAGGAAGAGAACAGAGGTATCGGTCTGACACAGTTCGACGATTCCGTACAGCTGTGCACCAAGGCGGATATGTACGAATATCTGATCAAGATCGCGAAGACTCCGAGGAAAATGACTCTGACGGATACCGTGCTGGAGACATTGTCCATTATTGCCTATAAGCAGCCGGTAACGAGACTTGAGATCGAGAGAGTCAGAGGTGTCAGCTGTGACCATGCTATTAACAAATTGTTGGAATACGATCTGATCACGGAACTGGGACGTCTGGATGCTCCCGGAAGACCCTTGCTGTTTGGTACCACGGAGCAGTTTTTACGCTGCTTTGGCGTGAAGAGTCTGGAAGAACTGCCGGAACTGAATCCGGTGCAGGTGGAGGAATTTAAGCAGCAGGCGGAACAGGAAGTACAGCTTACTTTGAATATATAAACAGAGAATAGGACAAAGAACCGGCCTCATAGTAATAAGTAATCCTTTTTGGGAGCAACGATTATGCGAGGCTTTTTTTGTGCCCTTTTTGCGGGAATTATGTGTCTGGAAAGTCTGTGCGGATCACAATTCCGTGAAGATAGGATAACAGACAACGAACCGACATACGCGATCCGGTATGAGACCGGGAAATCCGATCTGACACAGGAGCTTAAGTTGTATGCACAGGGAGCAGTGCTTCTGGATGCGGATTCCGGACGCGTGCTTTACGGAAAAAATGAAACTATTCCCATGGCTATGGCAAGTACCACCAAGATCATGACCTGTATTTTGGTGCTGGAAAATGCAAAGGTGGATGAAACCGTCAGCGTCTCTGCCTATGCAGCCACCATGCCCAAGGTAAAGCTATATGTGAAATGCGGAGAACACTATACCGTGAGAGAATTATTGTTTTCCCTGATGCTGGAAAGCCATAACGATACTGCTGTGGTACTGGGGGAATACATCGGCGGAAAACTTTTGGGAGAGACGGGGGAGATCTCAGAACATACCGGCGAAGAGAGCAAGGCGGCATTACATAGATTTGCGCAGGCAATGAATGAAAAGGCGGAAGAGATCGGCTGCGAAGATACTTGGTTCATCACACCAAACGGGCTGGATGCCACGGAGACTCTGACACTGTCGGACGGAAGTACATTAGAGAGGGAACACCATACCACAGCAAAAGATCTGGCGGAGATCCTCAGGTACTGTATGAAAACTTCCCCACAGAGGGATCTGTTTTTAGAGATCACAGGGACGCAGGATTACAGTTTTACGGAGAACGGACGCTTCTTTCAGTGTCACAATCACAACGCTTTTCTGCAGATGATGGACGGAGCGTTTACGGGAAAGACCGGATTTACGAACAAGGCGGGATACTGCTATGTGGGAGCCTTGAAACGGGACGGAAAATGTCTGATCGTGGCGCTGCTTGCCTGCGGATGGCCGAATCACAAGACCTATAAATGGAGCGACAGCAGGGAATTGTTTACCTATGGATTGGAGAACTTTACATATCGAAGCTTTGAAGAAGAAACGTTTTCGGGCAGAGAACAGCTGCTTATGCCGATTCCGGTGCTGCGGGCACAGAATGATGCACTGACAGAGGAGGTACTGCTGCCTGTGGAACCGGATCCGGAGACGGAAGGAGTGGAGGGACTCTTAATGGGTCCTGACGAGAATGTGGAGATCCTCTATCGTAAGGAACAGTACCTTACGGCTCCCGTGGAGGCAGGAGAGTGCGTGGGAGAGATCAGCTATCTGGTAGACGGCAGGGTATGGCGCAGAGAACGTCTGATCGCAGCAAAGGATGTGGAAGCCATAGACTTCGTATGGTGCGGCAGGCAGATCCTTTGGCGCTTTTTGGTGAGATCCCCATGAAAAAATGAAGGGAATATTGTTCAAAATAAAAAACAATGTATATTTTTTGTAAAAATCTGCAATTCGTTCTTTGCGAGTTGCAGATTTTATGTTATACTAACGACTGTTAATCATGGGGGCATTTGTGCT
>OHDV01000499.1_pt1 | contig 17089 bp, 19 predicted proteins | sample 1567041 | NCBI WGS metagenome assembly OHDV01 (sample SAMEA3879517, study PRJEB24766) | human gut metagenome | biome: human-associated habitat; feature: feces | place: USA | collected 1985/1987
AGATTCACTTATTCATCAGGACAATAAAGTCGATGATATAAAGATTGCTCCTGCCCCGATAGGTAAGCATTTATGGGGGACAGTCACTATCGGCAGCAAAGGTCAGATTGTAATACCGAAAGCGGCAAGGAAAACATTTGAACTAAATGAAGGCGACAGATTAGTTGTTCTCGGAGATGATGCAGAAGGCATTGCTCTTGTAAAGGCAGATGTCTTTGAACAGCGAGTACAAGAAGCATTAAAATTAAGTAGGCAAATGACAAATGAATGAAATGGAGGTGCATACAATGAAATGCCTTGAATGTGGTAAAGAGATGCGTGACGGATACTTGTTTTGCAGTAAAGATGGTGCTTTTAGCTTTGCAAATAAAGTACCGGGAATATTTGAAAATGCGAAAAATGCAGAGGGCTTTGTGAAAATCACAGAGCTTAAACCAAGTCATAGAACAAGGGTAGCTGCTTCAATTTGTGAAGAGTGCAAAACAGTTGTATTTAAGTATTAAGCAGTTACAATTCAATAAAGAAATTATGAGACAGTCTTACGAAATCAAACGTAAGGCTGTTATTTTTTTCGAGAAAGGAGGAAACCGATGGCTGATATAAAAACAAGAGATACAAGCTAGATGGGGTGTGCGTGAAACAAGGCAGAATTATCAGAAAGCCAAAACGGGAATTGAGAATTTCAAGACCAAGCGTGCAGAGAAGCGGCTTCAAAAACAATCGGTCAATCCTGTCGGAAAACAGAGCATCCGAACTCTGGAACGTACGGAGAAAACAATTAAACAGTCTGCAAGGTCGGCAGGAAATACGACAGTTACACAGTCGGAAGCAGCAATATCTATGGATACGGTATTCCGGCATATTAGAAATTCCAGACGGTGTCTGGAAAATTGAAAAGATGGCTGCTCGGTTGAGTAGCCATCGGGTACATTATGAGAAATCGGTTGTTTCTCTGTCTTTTAGGAAAATATGATGTGTGTGATAAGTGAAACTGAAAAGTATATCGGCAAGGATAAACAACATTGCTAGTAGCTTCTTAATATATCCGTTGTAGCAATCGTAATCAAGATAGATGTGTGCTACATAACCTTCGCTAAATTCTTCTAAATCTACATCAATTTTATATGTGTTAGATAATTCTTCTACGGTTTTAATGAACTTATCTTTATTGGCGATTCTTTCTTCATCAGGAACACTTTTGCGGTTCTTTCGCATACATTCAAAGAAATCACTGACTTGTGAAATAGCGGCATCGTAATCAGCATCGTCTTTGGATTCTGTATCAGAATTCATGAACTTATATTTCTTGAAACGCTTACTGAATATTATTTTTCTTTCTTCCATTCCTTTTTGCCCCTAAGTTTTTTTGGAGATTATTTAACTTGGCTCTTGGGTTGTGATTTGTCTTTCGCCATTAACAATCGTGAATTACTACTTTTATAGTATAACATAAAAATAGTTGGGAATCATCACTAATAGTTGGTTTAACTTCCTTTGGGTGCGTGTGATTTGGAATCTACTTAATCTATACTATTAGTTATGGAAACACACTAAGGGAGGTGATGTGATGAAGCTCGATACAATCGGCAAGAATATAAGAAAGTTCCGGCTTGCAAGGAAATTACGCCAAGAAGATTTGGCTGAGAAAACAGATTTGACAACAAATTATATTGGTATGGTTGAGCGTGGAGAGAAAATTCCGTCACTCGAAACTTTCATAAAGATAGTAAATGCTTTAGGTGTATCATCGGATATGGTTCTTACAGATGTTCTGGAAACGGGATATACAGTCAAGAACTCAATGCTGAATGAGAAGCTTGAAAAACTTGCTCCTGAAGATAGAAACAGAATTTATGAAGTCATAGATACACTTGTGAAGCAGTCAAAGCAAATACTTCCATAAAACACAGAAGTTCGTCCTAATCGACGAGCTTTCTTTTTTGTATAAAAAATTTCTGCTATCGACAAATTTTTCGGGACTTCGACAGAGAGAATATGCTATAACAACAACTGTCAGTGATAGACACATACTAATAGACATAGGAGGAAGTAGAAGTGAACGACATTTTCAGACAAATAGCGAAAGAAAATGGAACAACCGAAAAAGCAGTAAAGGAGGAAATGCAGTTTGCTATTCGGGAAGCAATGAAAAGTGCTGAACCGGAAGCAATAGCTTTTTGGAAAGCAGTTGCACCGGACGGAAAAGAGCCGCCGATAGAAAAGGTCATAGCAATGATTGCATTGAATGTTAATAATAGAATGTATAATTGAGGTGCTTCGGCATCTCTTTTTTATTATTCTTTAAAAGAGTTGCATTAGGTGTTTGTAAAAAGTGACACCTTGTCGGATAGGAGTTGCGAATAAATCCCTATATCTTGAAAAAATAGATTATTCATAGTATAATGTCAAATGAGTAACTGTAACCAAAAGGAACGGAGAATACGAAGGAGCGTTACAGATGAGAATAAGCTACAACAAACTTCAAAAACTTATGATTGATAATCAAATGAAAAGACAAGATTTAATGCGTGCTGCGGAGATTTCATCGTCTGTTGCAACAAAATTAAATAAGAATGAAACAGTATCCCTTGATGTGCTTATGAGAATTTGCAAAGTATTTCATTGTGATATTGGCGATGTATGTGAAGTCATATTAGACGAATGATATGAGGAGGTCTGAAGATGGCAACAATTAGCAAGAAAAATATGTTTAATGAAGCTACCCGTGTTCAAATGCCAGCAATGGTTCATTTGACACGCCTTGGTTATACCTATTTCGGGAAAATAACTGAAGATATGGCAGGCACAGTATATGACCCTGATACCAATATCTTAATTAACGTTTTCAAGGAGCAGTTCGCACGGCTTAATCCTACCCACGCAGGAGAAGCGGAACAGACATTGAAAACTATTAGGCAGGAATTAGATAATGATGATATAGGGTATAGTTTTTATAAGCATTTATTGTCTGTTTCTCCTATTAGGTTGGTGGATTTTGAAAATCCAAAGAATAATACATATCATTTTACTGCCGAGTTCACTTGTAAGCGTGACCAAGATGAATTTAGACCAGATATTACATTGTTTGTGAATGGACTTCCACTTGTATTTGTTGAAGTAAAGAAGCCGAATAATTACGGCGGCATGGTTGCGGAAAGCAAAAGAATGAACCAAAAGAGATTTCCTAATAAAAAATTTAGGAGATTTTTAAACATTACGCAATTGATGATTTTTTCTAATAATATGGAATATGACACTATGGGTGGCATTGTTCCGGTTCAAGGGGCTTTCTATTGTACGACAGCAAAACAGTCTGCACCGTTCAACTGTTTTAGAGAAGAAAATCCTGCTAATTTGGACATTGCACCTTATAATGCAGATTTTCCATATATAGATATTGACCCACTTGTGGAAAAGAGAATTTTGACTGATTTTAATTGTCAGGTTATCCATACTTCTCCAGAGTATCAAACAAACTTAGATACCAATACACCGACTAATCGTGTATTGACGTCTATGTGTAGCCCTGAAAGACTGCTATTCATATTGAAATATGGAATCGCCTATGTTCGTTTTCATAAAGAAATAAATGGAAGGATAGAGTTTATTGAGCAGAAACATATAATGCGTTATCAACAGATGTTTGCAGCTTTAACAGTCAGAAGTAAGATTGATGAAGGTGTTAATTCAGGCATTATATGGCATACTCAGGGTAGCGGGAAAACAGCTCTTTCTTATTATCTTACTTATGTTCTATCTGATTATTTCAGCAAGCAAAATAAAGTTGCGAAGTTTTATTTCATTGTTGACCGTCTTGATTTGCTGAAACAGGCTTCAGAAGAATTTGAAGCTCGTGGATTAGTTGTAAAAACAGCAAGTTCCCGTGTAGAACTTATGGAACAGTTCCGGAACAATCAGGCACAAGAAGGAAATACAGGAAAACCTGAAATTACGGTTGTAAATATACAACGTTTTGCTGAAGATGGGTCAAAGGTTGACCTTCCCGCTTATGCAACGAATTTACAGAGAGTGTTTATTATTGATGAAGCACATAGGGGATATAAACCAGAAGGTTCATTCTTGGCTAATCTTCTTGATGCAGATAAAAACGCGATAAAGATTGCATTGACAGGAACACCACTTTTGAAAGAAGAAAGAGAATCTTGGAGAGTTTTTGGTAATTATATTCATACATACTACTATGACAAGTCAATTTTAGATGGATATACGTTGAAAATTATCCGTGAGGATATAGAAACTCAGTATAAAGAACGACTTTCTGAAATTTACGAAAAACTTGAAACTTTGGTGGAAAAGAAGGATGTAAAGAAAAGTCAGATTGTTGAACATGATAACTATGTCAAAGAGTTACTTAGATATATTATTTCTGACCTAAAGAGATTTAGACAAATTCAGGGAGATAATACACTTGGAGGTATGGTCATTTGTGAAACAAGTGAGCAGGCAAGGAAGTTGTTTGCGTATTTTGATGAAATTCAAGCAGAACTTAATAAAGATGCTTCTATGAAAAGTCATTTGCAAGCTAGACTAATACTTCACGATAGTGATGATAAGGATACAAGAGATAAAATTATTGATGACTTCAAAAATAATATGACAGTTGACATTCTTATCGTTTTCAATATGCTTCTTACCGGATTTGATGCTCCAAGGTTGAAACGTTTGTATTTTGGAAGAAAATTGAAAGACCATAATCTGTTGCAAGCAATCACAAGAGTTAATAGACCATATAAAGAGAATCGTTATGGATATGTTATTGATTTTGCAAATATAAAAAGGAACTTTGAGGAAACAAATGAAGCATATCTCAAAGAACTGAACCGTTTTAATGACCCAAATGAAGTTGGTGAGGGAAATGAAACAGATACATTCAAACAGGTTATTGAAGCCCCGGCAGAACTCATTAAACAAATGCAGGAAGTGCAGCAGGTTCTTTTTAACTATACCACAGATAATGCAGAAGAATTTAGCTCAGAAATATCCACGATTGAGGATAAGCAAGAATTGCTTAAACTTAAAAAAATTCTTATTGCTGCTCGTGATTGCTGTAATTTGGTAAGAACTTTTGGTGATGATGAGCTGAAGGAAACATTTGCGAAAATGGAATTAACAAAGTTGCCATCATTGATTTCAGAGGTGCAACATCATATTGATAACATAAATCAGAAAGAACTTTTTGCAAGTGATGATACCACGAAATTGCTTGTAAATGAAGCAATGGAGGATATTACATTTAATTTCAGCAAAATCAGTGAAGAAGAATTGAAAATCGTCGGTGGTAAAGACGCAGTAACGGAAAAGTATAAAAAGACTGTTCGTGCTTTTACACAGAATATCGACCCTGATGACCCTGAGTTTATTACTTTGCAGGAAGCATTTTTGCTTCGTTTCAAGCAACACGGTTTTGAACCTAAGAGTGTATCTGAGATTGAGGAGCAAGGAAAGGAACTGGAAGATATTCTAAAAAAACTTGACGAATTGCAGAAGAAAAATACAGTTCTGCTGAGAAAATATAATGGCGATGCGAAATTCGCAAGGGTTCATAAAAGAATCAGGGAAGAAAATCTTGCCCGAAAAGCAGAAAATAAACAACCGATTGTTTCGGAATATGATATGTCTATTATGAATGTTTTACTTTCTATTAAGTCTGATATTGATCAAAAGGTATATGACAGAAATGACATATTGAAGAAAGATGCCTATTTTGAGAGAACGGTTATGACACAAATAAAAGCAGGTATTGATAAGTTGGGAATAGCTAGTTCTCGTGAGGACAGAGTGTTTATACAGAGTAGGATTACAAAGCAGTATCTTGATCAGTATAACCATACTTATTCAGTGGCATAAAGGAGAACACAATGGAAGAAACAAAGACAATAAAGGAAAAAACCATAGAGTTGATAGATGCATTAAAAGCGACTTGTCAGACCTATGGTATGGGAAACGATGGTAATGAGTATAAAATTATTACGCAGGTTTTTCTTTATAAATTTCTCAATGATAAGTTTGGATATGAGGTAAAAAAAGTCAGTCCAATTCTTAGAAATGCTGAAAAATGGGAGTTGACGTATGCTGAAATGTCAGATGCTGATCGCTTGGATATTTTTGATAGTTTACCATCAGATATTCCATTTCTTAACCCAGAGCATCTGATTGCAAATTTATGGAATCAGCAGGCAAAAGGAGATTTTGATTTAATTTTTGACAGCACAATGACAGATATAGCGGATAAGAATATTGATATATTTTCAACTCAGACTGCTCAGAACACTAAAATACCGCTTTTTGAAAAGCTGACACAGTATGTAACTGATGATACAGCAAGAGCACCTTTTGCCCGTGCTTTGGTTGATAAGTTGGTAAACTTTTCTTTTGAAGAAGCATTTGAAAAACACTATGACTTCTTCGCAGATATATTTGAATATCTGATAAAGGACTACAATACAGCAGGCGGTGGCAAGTATGCAGAGTATTATACTCCTCACGCTATTGCAACGATTATGGCAAGATTGCTTGTTGGAAATGCAACTGATTTACATAACATTGAGTGTTATGACCCATCAGCCGGAACAGGAACACTTTTGATGGCTCTTGCCCATAAAATTGGCGAAGATAAATGTACGATTTTTGCTCAGGATATTTCACAGCGAAGCAATAAAATGTTGAAACTTAATCTTATCCTGAACAGTTTGGTATCTTCTCTTGACCACGCAATTCAGGGAGATACGTTAATTGCTCCGTATCATAAGAGTGATAATGGACAGGAATTAAGAACTTTTGATTATGTAGTTTCAAATCCGCCCTTTAAGATGGATTTCTCAGATACAAGAGAGCGTATAGCAGCGATGCCTGTTCGCTTTTGGGCGGGAGTTCCGAAAGTACCTGCAAAAAAGAAAGAGAGTATGGCAATTTATACATTATTCATTCAACACGTTCTTAATTCATTGAAATCAACCGGAAAAGGTGCAATTGTAGTTCCTACCGGATTTGTAACTGCAAAGTCGGGGGTAGAAAAGAAGATATTACAACATATTGTAGATGAGCATATTGTTTATGGATGCATTAGTATGCCGTCAAATGTATTTGCTAATACCGGAACAAATGTATCTGTATTATTCTTCGATAATTCAAGAAAAACAGATAAGGTTGTACTGATAGATGCTTCAAAATTGGGAGAAGAGTATAAGGACGGTAATAATCAGAAACGCAGACTTCGTGATTTTGAAATTGATAAAATTGTCGATACATTCCTTAATAAAGAAGTTGTTGATGATTTTTCAGTTGCGGTTACCTATGATGAAATCAAAGAAAAGAAGTATTCACTTGCGGCTGGACAATATTTTGATGTAAAAATCGAATATGTTGAATTGTCACAGGACGAGTTTAATGCTCGTATGAGTGCCTATACAGAGAAGTTACAGGGATATTTTGCAGAGGGCGATAAACTGAAAGCAGAAATTATGGAGCAGTTAAAGAAGGTGAAGTATGAGTAGTTTTCCTAAAGAGTTATGTATTCCTATACGCTCTCCTCTTAACGAAAATGATACAGAAAAACAAACTTATGGTTGTCGTCAAACTAATCCTGATATATGTGGATATTGTTATATAGAAGGGATATGTGCTTTCACTTCAAAAGATTGTATTTGTAAACATCCTTCGGCTAAATGGAAAAAAATATATGCAGAACTTAGGGAGAATATTTAATGAAGTATTATAAGCTACAGGAATTATGTATAGATATTATTGACTGCCCTCATTCTACTCCGAATTGGAAGAATGAGGGGATACGAGTTGTTCGCAATTTTAATTTGAAAGATGGAAATATTGATTTTACGGATGGATATTTTGTTGATGAAGCAACATATATAGAAAGAACTAAAAGAGCAGTTCCTGAGGAGGAAGATATAATCATTTCGAGAGAAGCTCCTATGGGAGTGGTTGGAATTGTTCCCAAGGGGTTAAAATGTTGTCTTGGGCAGAGGCTAGTTTTATTAAAAGTTAATAAGCAAAAATGTGATCCATTTTATTTGCTAAACACGTTAATGTCTGATTTTGTTCAAACACAGTTTCGACGGGCTGATACAACAGGCTCTATCGTTAGTAATTTGTGTATTCCTGATTTAAAAGAAATAATTATACCTGTTATAGAACGTGGACAAAGAGAAATGGCAAGTTTCCTTGAGATGATTAATAGAAAATGCATTATAAATAATATGATAAACGATAATTTACCACATCAGTCGCTGATGGTAGCCTGACCGTTCATCAGCATAGGAAGCAGCCAGTCACGAAGGTCAATGAGTTTTTGAGTTTCATCATTGTTCTTCAAGATACTCAAACGCATTTTGCACAATATTTTTTCGTATCCTAAGATGAGTTTTTCATCTGGAATCGGGATATTTAATATTGCTAAATTTGACTCATTTAGAGAAGCTCTTGTTGAAGCCATACACGAATTATGCAAAAAGTTATATATACCATCGCTACTCAAAAAAGAACGTATGTATTCTCTATAATTTTGATTGTGGACGCAAATTTTACCCAATGCAACATTAAATGCCCCTTCAATTCCGTAACGAACTGCTCCAGCATCACCATATTTGTCCATAAGTATATCAAAACGGTCAACAATACTTAAATTCTTGGTTAATGGTATATATGTTATGTGGGTATTACTCTCATAGTCCCTATTTTGAATAAATCGCACATATCCTTCTTGCGGTTCATATATAAATTCACTTTTGGGTGGTTGGCTATTACTCTCCCAACTTGCAACTTCAAGAAATGGAATGACTTTCCAGCCTGATGGAATATCACGCTTTAACTGCTCATTCCAAACCATTTTACCGCCTGATGAACGATATGGTTTTCCGCTTTCATCTGGAAAATCAAACTGAGTGAACCAATAATCGTAAAGCAGCTTAGCTTGCTGCTCTAAATTATCGTTTATATTATTATTGATGTCTATTTTCTCATCAATCAATGATAAAACTCCAACCATTTTATCTTGAATACCTTTATCTGGTAAATTTACTTCTATATTTCGCAAAGTATCTAAAGTTACCGTCCTCTGAGAACATCCAATAGCCAACTTATCCACCATTCTATAAAACTGAGGATTAAGCATTGTATAATAAAGGAATTTTCCATTCACATCACTTTTGGGTCTTAGAATTGCAATATGACGTTGAAACACCACAGGCATTTCAAAATCTACATAAACGGGCTTACCAAAAGAACCAACCACCGAATATAAAATATCCCCTTTACGTACTTTCTTTGTTTCACTTAACTTATCATAATAACTTTTTGGAACAAACATTGTATCTTCAAATGATATTTTGTTTTCTCCCGTAATATTTGATATTGTAATAAAAGGTATTCCATCTGTGCTTTTAGGTGGCGGTAAATGATCGCCATCTGAGATAAATTCACAACAATCCGTTAACTTTCTATATTTCATTTTATTGCTCCTAACCTATATACTTTCTATGAGCCAATTTAACATTGCTCTGTTTGACCATTGCATACTGCAAAGTCGTATCTATTTTTCTATGCCCCAAAAGCTGCTGTAACTGTTCAATGGGCATTCCTTTATCTATTGCCATAGTTGCAAGAGTACGTCTAAATTTATGTGGATGTACCTTACTAAGACCTAATTGTTTTCCAAAATTTCGTAATCGCACTTCAATACCCCCGATTTTTAATCTCTCATAAGGGGCTTTTAATGATACAAACAGTGCCGGATTGTTATCCATTCTGCTCTGCAAATAATCCCGCAAATGTATTTTTGTTCTGGCATCAAAATAAACAACTCTCTCCTTATCTCCCTTTCCAAAAACAACACATTCACGCTCATTAAAATCTATATCTTCTCGATTTAACAAAACCATTTCTCCTACTCGCATACCTGTTGATGCTAACATATCAATCATCGCCAAGTCCCTGAGTTCTGTACAATTATCTCTCATCAATTCGAGTGCTTCATCTGAATAAGTTTCTTTAATATTCGTTCCAGTTTTAACCTTATGTATTCTTCTGACCGGACTTTTCAAAATGTAATCCTCTTCCTCAAGCCAAGAAAAAAAGCTGGAAAGTATTCTTCTTATATTATCAATCGTAACTTTACTTGAATTTTTGTTTGCCTGATATTCAGTAAGGTAACAGCGTATATCATCAGTTACAATATATTTAATACCCTTACCTATACTATCAATCATTGCCTGTATAGTTGTTTTGTAATATTTCAAAGTTTTCTCGGAACAGCCCTCAATTCTCTTTGCCGATAGAAACACCTCAACCAAGTTTTGCTCCGATAATTCCTTATTCCTTTCTGTTTTTGCAACTTCATAATCAAAAAGCGTATGTTGCAGTACCTCCTGCAATCGCTGTGTTTGTGCATTGTTCAAATAAGGTAGCATACTCTGAACAATATCCATAATTAAATTTTGTTTCATAGACAATTCTCCTTTTATTTAACTTAGAGAACAACTATGGGGCGGTAGTCCCCCTGTTTTAACTCCTGCCACCCACAAGAGTTATAGGATATGTGTTAAACGATAATTTATCAGCAATGGCTTATGACATTTATATGCATAATTTTTTTTCAAAAGAGCCTAATGCTAAATTGAATGATATTTTAATTGAAGCCGAAAAATCAGTTGTTCAGGTTGGAGAAGCAAAACATCAAATGGCGAATATCCATTCTTTACAAGCGGTGCAACTATTTTGAAATGGGACGAACCATTTGTTGATGGTAGAAATTGCTTTTTAAATACTGGTGGTAACGCTGATGTTAAATTTTATGTTGGTAAAACAGCTTATTCAACAGATACTTGGAGTATTTCTGCAAAATCCGAAATGTCAGACTATCTCTACTTAATGTTATTTTCAATTAAGCCCGAACTTGACCAAAAATTCTTCCAAGGAACAGGTCTGAAGCATTTGCAAAAGCCTTTACTTAAAGACAGACCTATCTATGTTCCTGAAAAAATGGAATTAGAAGCATTTAACCGTCAAGTAATGCCGATGTTGGATATTATTTCCGAAAACACAAGAGAAAATCAGCAACTAACATCTCTTAGAGATTGGCTTTTACCTATGTTAATGAACGGTCAGGCTACCATCAGCGACTGATGTGATAAATTATCGTTTACAGTAGAAGGAGAAAATATATGATGAGTATTTCGGATTGGATAAGTATTATTTGTGCGGGAGTTGCTTTAATAGTCACGATTATTATTGCAGTTTTGCAAATAAGACAAAGCAACCGTATGGAGAGGTTTGAAAAAAGGCAGGACAAGCGTGATGAGCAGCGTCATCAAGAAAGCGTAAAAGCACAAGCGGTTTCATTTATTTCTAAATATTATAAGGATAGAGGGCTTATTCCATTATGTGCAATAGCCGCGATGTATAATGATTTGTTTTATTACAACAGAGAGATGTATAGGGAATTTTGCTGTTGTACTAAAGAGGTTCAAAATAGAATTTTGGAATATTGTGATTTGGATTTACGAGTTAGTGAGTACAATATTTACGAAAAGTGTTTGGTAGCAATAAAAAGTGTGGTAAATAAATACTTCCCTGATGATAAAAATGTTTTTTATGATGGAGGAAAGTATTTTACTCGTAGTTTAGAAGACTATGCTGATAAACCTATTCCACATCAAGAGCTTGAGTATCAAAATCATATTACAGATGTTTTGGTTAATGCATTTAATAGCAATGACAAAAAGGCAACACCAATTCAGCAGTTGTCGATGGAATATAATTTTGAAAGTTGCAAAGGAATAGAAGTGTGTCAGTTGGTTACTGTTATCGCAGAGTTTGTGGCAATCTATGGGAATAAAAACATTGATAAATCATACGGTTCTCCGGGAGGATACGATGGAGAAATTATAGAAACAATGGAAGATTTATTTCTTTTAGCATTATTTGAAATATATACAAATTGTGTTTTATAAATTATGAGGTAAAAAATGATTTTTCGGAGGGAATTTTAGAAAGGACGGGCTATGGAAACAAAGCCAAGAATTTTATATTTACAAAAGATTTTACTGGAAAGAACAGATGAAGAAAATCCTCTTTCCACAACACAGTTAATCAATATATTGAATGATGAATACGGAATATCTGCACATAGAACGACGGTCACAAAAGATATTGCTGCACTTCAGGAGTTTGGAATGGACATTGTTACTATCCATTCTACTCAGAGCAAATACTTTGTAGCTAGTCGTAAGTTTGAATTGCCGGAACTGAAGTTGCTGATAGATGCAGTAGAGTCATCGAAGTTCATTACAAAGAAGAAAAGCGAAACTCTGATTGAGAAGATACATACAATGACCAGTCCGGGGCAGGTGGCAAAGCTGAAGCGTAATAACTATGTGGTCAATCGCATTAAGCCGGATAATGAGCAGATATATTATATCATCGACGCTATAAATGACGCCATCAACGCAGGCAAGCAGATTTCTTTCCAGTATTACGATTATACCGGATTAAAGAAAAAGGTTCTGAAGAATAAGGGCGAAGTGTATAAGCTCAGTCCGTATAAACTTCTCTGGTGTGGGGACTATTATTATGTTCTCGGATATTCAGAGAAGAAAAGCAAGGTTATCAATTTCAGGGTAGACCGTATTGCTTTCAAGCCGGAGATATTGGATAAAGATATTGTTCCTATGCCTGATGATTTTGATATTGAGAATTACACAAAGGAAGTTTTCTTTATGTTCTCAGGCGAGAAAGTTCTTGTGGATTTACGGTGTGATAACAGTCTGATGAAAACAATGGTAGACCGTTTCGGAGAAGATGTGACAACCCTTGCGTATGATATGACTTCTTTCAGAGTACAGACCGAAATATCAGCCAGTCCTACCTTTTTCGGGTGGGTATTTGGCTTCAATGGTAAGGTACAGATACTTGCACCGGAAAGCGTGAAAGAACAGTACAGACAACTGATTGCAAAAGCCAGTGAGGATATGCAGGAAAGCGAATAATTAAAAAATGAAATCCAAAGGAGCGATAGCTATGGAGAATAAATTAAAAAAAATCGGTCAAAATAGTTTTATGGATAATTTTGTTAAAACCGACGACATCTTAAAAGATATGTGTGGGATTATTGAGTCCTCACAAAAAGCTGCATATCAAGCGGTTAATATTGCACTTGTTCAAAGGAACTGGCTTTTAGGATACCGAATTGCGGAAGAAGAACTTGGCGGACAGGAACGTTCTGAATATGGGCTTCAAGTTATCAAGAAACTGTCAAAAGAATTGACAAATCGCTATGGTAAGGGATATGACAAGGGTACACTTTATCGTTGCCTGAAGTTTTACAAGATGTTTCCTGAGATTGTTGCCACACTGGGGCAACAATCTGGAGTGATACTTTCGTGGAGTCATTATAGAATATTGCTTCAGGTAGAAGATAAGGAAGCTCGTGACTGGTATGAGAAAGAAGCCGCAGAACAAACTTGGAGTGTCCGTACTTTGCAGAGGAACATTTCTTCTCAGTATTATTACCGTATGCTTAAAACTCAGAAAAAAGAGCTTGTAGAAAGTGAAATGAAGGAACTGACAGCACCGTATCAAAATGATAAGTTGGAGTTTATCAAAAATCCGGTAGTTGCAGAGTTCTTAGGATTTTCTCAGAACACAGATTTTACAGAGAGTGACCTTGAGAAAAGTATTCTTTCCAATTTGCAGAAATTTTTGATGGAGCTTGGAAAGGGATATGCTTTTGTGGCAAGACAGCAGCATATCCATACGGAGAAGCAGGACTATTATATCGACCTTGTGTTTTACAATTACATACTGAAATGCTTTGTTCTCATCGACCTGAAAACAGAGAAGATAACACATCAAGATGTAGGACAGATGGATATGTATATCCGTATGTATGATGAATTGAAACGCAGTGAGGGCGATAACCCGACAATTGGTATTGTTCTCTGCTCTGATACAGACGATGATATTGCCCGTTATTCTGTTATGCATGGCAATGAACAGTTATTTGCTTCCAAGTACAAATTATACCTGCCGACAAAAGAAGAACTGAAAGCGGAGATTGAAACTCAAAAGGCAATGTTTTATCTTCAGCAGCAGGATAATGAAGAAAAGGAAATAGAATAGGATTTGTGCAGATTGTCTGCACAATTTATCAGATATTCTTGGACATGTGGATGCGAAAGCAACGATGCAAATTTATGCAGAAGATACTAAGGATTTGAAGAAGTCTAGGTTTATAAACTTTGAGACATTGTGATTGATTTGCAACCATTTATGGAGATAAGTGTTGAGGCTTGGCTATGAACAACAGTTTAGCAGAAGTATACCCTGGGCTTATTTTGGAGCACTTTAGCCATTAAGGTTATGGAGCTTTTGGCGTTTTGAAGAGAGGGGATTACAACAAAACACATGAGAAAAGAACTGATTATTATGACAATAAATAACAATCAGTTGGAGGAGTATAGGATTATTTAGAGATTAGCAGAGAGAATATTAAGGAACTTGTTTATGTAATATGTTATAAACAAGTTTTGCTGTATTTTATACAAATAAACTACTTGCTATGCAGGTGTGTTCACAGATGCGTTGGCTTACAGTAAAAATCTCCAATGTTATACGAAGTATAAGTTCGCCCACTGTACTAAAAACAAAAGAGGTAGTTAAATAAATATGTTGATGGATGGGATGCTATAATGAAAGTATACAATAAACTAGTACGAGATAAAATACCTGAAATAATTAAGGCAGATGGGTGGTGGATTTAAAGATAAAATATTTTTGGAATATGTGGTGGAGAAAGGGTAGATAGCAGAATGCATTGAATTTATCACAAGGATAAAAAATAATATAATCAAATTTAAGAAAATAGTTGATAGAATATGCTATTAAAGATATTTTGGGTAGGGTATTTTTGGAAAAACATCAAGACTAAGAAAGGCACAACAATGACAACCAATCATCTGATTTTAGATTTTTCGCATGTATATTGCGATGAAAACATACCAAAAAATACCGGCATTCACTGGCTGGACTGCTCTGAAATTGAAGAGTGTGATTTGTATTGTTCCAGACAGGCGGAAGAGAAAATCGGAGAAAAAATCAAGCCATATGGAATTCATGGAATCCATTTTCTGGATTCCGGAAATTATCATTATGTGACAGAAATTATGACAAGCCAGATTCAAAAGGAATTCCAGCTTGTTGTATTTGACCATCATACGGACATGCAAAAGCCGATGATTGAGCACATGACAAGCTGCGGAGACTGGGCAGAAAAGGTGTTAGAGACGAATCCATGGTTGCAGCAACTGGTATTAATCGGACCGCAGGAGAAGGATATAGAGCAGCTTTATCGGGAAAATGATGGCTTGATGAATCGTAAGGAAATATCAGAAAAACTCCTTACTTTTTCTGCAGAAGAGATTAGTGCTGGAGAAGACAAAAATAAGATTTCCAAAATAAAAAAGAATCTGCCGGTTTATATATCCATAGACAAAGACATCTTGGATAAACAATATACGGAGACAAACTGGAGCCAGGGGAACATGTCACTTCCGATGCTGGAGCGATTGCTCTCACATTTTCTGGAAAACGGAAATATACTTGGCATTGATATCTGTGGAGAATGTCAGCAGGGAATTCCACTGCCTGAATATCTGCAGGCTGAAGAACTGAATGAAGAAACGAATCAGAAATTATTTGAGTTCCTGTCCCATTATATTTTATAACATTCTAAAGTAGAAAATAGGATAAAACCCCACAAGAGGTGTCGGTTGCGGCACCTTTTTTTGTGTGCTAAACTTTAACTTAAGAGATTATATTGAAAGACAAAAAATTGGGAGAGGATGATGGCTGAATGGAAATAGAGACCTCTACTGAAGCGGAAAGAAGACAGTATATCAAAAATGCTTTTCCATGTATTGCAGACTGCGAGATGTGCGGACTTTGCACGGTATTTCGTGGAAAAGACCCGGAACTTGCCTATGCAGATTATATCAGTGGAAAGCGAAGCTATTTAGAGGTATCCCAGGAATATCGATAAAAGAAACGTGGAGAAATAAAAGGGTAAAATGACGGGATAAAAGAAAAGGCAAAAAAATAAAGCCAGAATCAGGAGATGAACTTTATATGACACATGAAGAATTTGAACAGGCAGCGCAATACTGGAACCGCAAAGAGCAGACGGCAATGCCAAAGGAAGCTTTGCAGCAGGCAGACGTATTTATTTTAAATTAGCACCGAACAAAATTGTGGCTTGAAAGTCTGCATTTTGCTCAATGAGTAGTTTTAGATATTGGAGATAAATTATGGTTAGGAAAATAGTAAAAGGAACACACATTTTTTCAGAGAAAGCAATACCGGCAACGCCTGCAGATAAGCAGGTAATAACAGACCTTTTGGATACCCTTCGGGCGAACCGGGAAACCTGCGTTGGAATGGCAGCAAATATGATTGGCATAAACAAAGCGATTATTGTAGTGGCAGCAGGCCCATTTCAATTTGCAATGGTGAATCCGGTGATTACGAAGAAGTCAGGCGGCTACAGCACAGAGGAAAGCTGTCTTTCGCTGGATGGAGCCAAAGCCTGCACAAGATACCAGGAGATAGAGGTGGATTATCTGAATGGTGATTTTAAACCACAACATGGAAAATATTCCGGCTTTACCGCGCAGATTATCCAGCACGAGATCGACCACTGCAATGGAGTGGTAATATAATGAGCAGCGAATGTTAATTATGAGTAAATTTCGTTCATGATATATATTGGAAAAATAAAAGAAACCTGCATAAAAACAGATTCCTTAACCGAGGGAAAATCCCTGTCGAAGAATGGAAGTCCAGTTACTTTTCTGATAGAGAAAACGGACGATGATTACAGTCTGTTTTTCTTCATCAATCGTATAAAAGGCAAGGTAATTATTAATTTTCACAAAACGAATGCCCCAGCTTGCCAGTATTGGATCGTCTGCCGGATGAAACTTCTGTGGCAGGTCGGCTAATGAGTCTATCCACTCGGTCGCAGCATCTAACAGATTATCTGCAGCATCAGGATTTTTGAGGG
>OHDV01000511.1_pt1 | contig 16795 bp, 16 predicted proteins | sample 1567041 | NCBI WGS metagenome assembly OHDV01 (sample SAMEA3879517, study PRJEB24766) | human gut metagenome | biome: human-associated habitat; feature: feces | place: USA | collected 1985/1987
CCAGCGGCTGCGGCTGGACAGGCAGAGCCTTGTGGATCTGGCGCAGAAGGAGGGCGTGAAGCCCTTCAGCGCCCTCATGGGGCTGACCTGCCAGGCAACGCAGCGGTATCTGGAAAAGAACGACCTTGTGTACAGCTATGCCGCCGACACCCGCGCGGCGCTGGGGGTGCCGCATGCCCTGTACAACTGCATTGCGTCCTTTCAGCTGTCCCTGCAGCTGGAACCGCAGGCCCGGCTCCACAGCTTTGCAAAGCGGCTCGACCATGAAATCCGGGAAAGCCTGACACCGGAGCGCCGCCTGTTCCGCATGGCCGAACAGATGGGCTGGGTGTATCAGGTGTTCCGGCAGAAGGCCGCGCTCAAGATCAAGAAGCGTGTGTTCCAGATGGGCGAGTACATCAGCGGCTTCCCGGCAGATTTCTGGGTCAGCTACATCGGCAGCCCGCTGCTGCCGCACAGCCCGGAGCTGGAAGCGTACCTGACCGATTTCCAGACCTGGGTGCTGCCGGACGGTGCGTCCCTTGCAATGGAGGTCACCAGCCTGCACGGCGTGCTGACCTGCTGCATTGAGAACAAGGTGGACAAGCCCGGCTACCTCGAGGCCCTGCGCGACGTGATGGAGCAGGAGGGCATCAGGGTGCTGGAAGCGGTACATATTTCCTGAAGCAACAATAACAGCGCCCCCCCCCAGTGCAGATCGCACCGGGGGGTCGCTGTTTAGTTAGCATCCTCACCCTCTCCGTCATTGCTTGCGCAATGCCACCTCTCCCGAAGGGAGAGGCAAGACATCACAGAGGGCAGATGCTGCTAAATCTGGGATTGCCCTTGGCTCCCCCTTTGGGGGAGCTGGCAAAGCCGAAAGCTTTGACTGAGAGGGTTCGCCACTTACCCCTTCAGCTGATTCCAGCTCCGAATAACCTCCCAGCGGCTGACGGAATCCTCCGCAGACACATCCGGGGCGAGGAGCTGGTTCTCGATGGCCCATGCAAGGGCCTGCTGGACCGGGGCAGCATCGGCAGGGAGAAGAGCAGCGGGGGCCGGGGTCCCGGCGGCTTCCCACAGCAGCAGGGCCAGCTCCCCAGCGTTGTTGGGGATGGCCGCACCGGCAGGCAGAACGGTATTCAGGTACAGCTCGGTGCCGATCATGTAGCCGGTGTAGCCCAGCACGGCAGCGCCAGTACCGGCAACGCCAATCATGGCAGCCGTTTCCAGAATGCCGGGGCCGTCATCTTCGATGCTGGCCTCCCGGTACTGGGCTTCCACGGTAACGGTCTTGCCGTTTTCCACTGCATTGGCCGGGATGGTAAAGCTTTCGGCGTTGTAGGCCACATTGGGGTTGCCCAGCAGGCTTTCCTCACTGATGGTCCACTGGTCGAACACCATGCCCTCCGGCACGGCATCCGGGTCAAGGGTCACCTTTGCTTCTGCATCCACCGGCACGGTGCCGCTGGTCAGCGCATCCCTTTCGCCGGTCGTAAAGCTGCCGCCCACCACTTTCAGGGTGTAGGTCTCCGGTTCCGGTTCGGGTTTGGGTGCCGGGTCGTTCAATTGCAGCTCAAGGTCAGCCGTAAGGGGCAACTGTACTTCCCGTACCTTGCCGCTGCTCAGCGTCACATACAGGGTGCCGGTGGGCTGGCCGACCACATAAAGTTCATTGGCGGCGCTGTCCAGCGCAGTGGTATCACCGCTCATTTTCAGCGCAGTGATTTTTCCGTTATCAGAAACGGTAATTTTCTTGGCGCTGTTCTCGTAGCCATTGGGAACTTTCAGGAACACGCCGTTCAGGGCGCTGCCGGTAACTTCTTTCAGGAAAATGCCGTTGGTGATGGTGGCGTTGCTGTTCACCGTAACCGGGCAGTTCACCGCCACCCTATGGGGGTTCAGGTCGGTGCTGTTAAAGTCATAGCTTTTCTCGGCGGTAGGCTCCAAAATCAGGCTGTTGTTTTCAAACTTCCAGCCGTTGCCGCTGTAATCCTGGGTGCCGCCCTTGGTGCCAACGGGGTAGCCGTTTTCGTCGATCACCAGCCGGGTCAGCATGCTCAGGGTAACGGTGCCCGCAGTGGCGGGTGGTGCGGTAAAAGTGACAGAAAAAGAACCATGACCATCATCGGAATATCTTGGACTTGGTGCCCAATCTTCTAACAAACAATGTGTGTCGTTTGTGTCTCCGAATGTAACATCAATAGGAAATAATATTGCTTGACTGTTTTTAAGAGAAATATAGATGGTGATGCTGGTATTATGGTTGGAATTGGGAATGACATAACCGCTGTTGCCGAAATAACTGATTTCTATATCGAAACTCTCATAGCTACCATTCTGCTGGGAATTCACTTTCAAGGTATAGCCGTCAGCGACTTGGCCATTCTCTGGTTTTTTATGAAAAATGCCGCCCTTTATGGTGCCAGTGTTGGTAACGGTAGAATTAAACATGCCGCCGGTAATTGTACCATGATTTATAACGGGCATTGAGTAAACGCCACTCGTTATAGTGCCATCATTGGTAATACTGGAACCAGGATTTTGGGCGTTCCAAAATTTACCATTTACAATCTCTGCGTTTTTCCTTATGATGGCAGAACATAAAATACTCTTTGGATCCAGACGGATGTTTCCGCACTCTTTCAAATCATAGGTAGTAGGGTTTTCGGGGGCGATGGTCAAAACTTTAGCCGTAGCATCATAGCTCCAGTCCTCACCGCCGGAACCGACAGGATAGCCATTTTCGATTCTTAATGTAGTCGAGTTAGAGCCGCCTTCCTCCGCCCACGCTGTGATTGCCGACACAGGCAGGAGCGTTACCGCCATGCACAGCGCCACCAGAAGGCTGATAAGTCGTTTCTTCATAGGGGGTCCCTCACTTTCTTTGGGCCGGAAGTGGAGCTCCGGCAAAAATGGATGCTCTTACTTCCTTAAATACACGCCGCGCGAAATCCTTTCACCCTTTTTCAAAAAAATTGAAAAAAAAAACGAACTGCAAAACAGTCCGTTTTCGGGTCATCTTTCGTAATGTGTCCAAAGGCTTAAAATCTTGATGGTTTGCTCTTCTTCAAAAACATCATACACAAGGCGGTGCTGTACGTTGATGCGCCTGCTGTACGAGCCGTTCAAATCGCCCACCAGCTTTTCATAGGGCGGCGGGTTCTGGAACGGATTTTCTTTTATAACGGAGATCAGCGCCTTCGCTTTTTCGTCAAGATGGGCGGATTTCAGCTTTGGAATGTCTTTGAGCGCGGTTTTCGCATAAACAATCTTGTACATTTACCACTCCACAGCCGATTCGTCAACACAATCTTCCAGCGGTTCGGCCTTGGCCGCCAGGAGCTTTTCCCGCATTCCCGGCACGGATACGAGATAAAGCGTTTCCATAATGCCGCTGTAATCTTCTTCCGAAAGCAGAACAGCGTTGCCGTCTTTGGTGCAGATGTTCAGCGGTTCATTGTACTTTACGGTCTGCTCTACATACTGGAAAGCGTTCTTGCGAAAGTTCGTGATATTAGTGGTCGTCATCGTGCATCACCTCTTATGTACATAATAGCGTACACACTGCGCGGTGTCAAGACCTTTTTTTGCCGAACTGGGGGCTTGTGGAGCGGGGGCAATCGTTCTATAATACAAGCTGTGAAATGAATCACAAAAGGGGTGGAACGTATGGACAAAAAACTGAACGAGGCCGTGGCGGCGCTGCGGCCCCAGATGGTGGCGGCGCTCCAGCGGCTGGTGCGCAGGCGCAGTGTGGAGGCCGACCCGCTGCCGGGCAAGCCCTTTGGCGAGGAGGTGGATGCCTGCTTTGCCGAGGCGCTGACCCTCTGCCATGAGCTGGGCTTTGAGACCGCCGACATGGATCGGTACATCGGCTGGTGCGAGATCGGCTCCGGCGACGAGATGGTGGCGGTGCTGGGGCATCTGGACGTGGTGCCCGAGGGCGAGGGCTGGCATCACCCGCCCTACGCCGCCGAGATCGAGGGCGGCAGGCTGTATGGCCGGGGTTCCATTGACGACAAAGGCCCGGTGGTGGCCAGCCTGTTCGCGCTGAAGGCCATCCGGAATCTGGGCATTCCGCTCAACCGCCGTGTCCGGCTGCTGTTCGGCCTGAACGAGGAGACCAACGACCGGGACGTGCTGTACTACAAGGCCCACGGCGGGGAGATCCCGGTGCTGGGCTTCACCCCGGACGGCGAGTATCCGCTCATCAACGGCGAAAAGGGCATCCTGAACGAGAGTTATGCCGTGCAGCTGCACCAGACCGGTGCCTGGCAGCTGAGCAGGGTGCAGGGCGGCGTGGCCGGCAATGTGGTGCCGGACTACGCCTGCGCTGCGCTGACCGCCCCGGCGGGGGCCTCCCTGCCGGATGCGGAGCACATCACCGTGACAGCCATCCCCGGCGGCTATCAGGTGGAAGCGGTGGGCGTTTCGGCCCATGGCAGCCACCCGGAGCAGGGCGAAAACGCCATTGGGCGGCTGGTGTGCTACCTCGACCGGCTGCCGCTGGAGGGGGATGCCAAGCAGGCCGTGCACTTTCTGGCCGAGAAGCTGGGTACCGACCCCTACGGCGAGCGCCTGCTGGGCCGCCGGCTGGAGGATGCGCTCTCCGGCCCCATGAGCTGCAACTGGGGGCTGATCGAGGGCGACGCGCAGCATCTGTGGGTCAAGCTGAACTACCGCTATCCCGTGACCATGGAACGGGCAGACTGCCAGCCCGCTGTGCAGGCCGCCTTTGAGGCCGCAGGCTGGGCGCTGGATGGGCAGGTGCACAAGGAAAAGCTCTACTACCCTGCCGAGACCCCGCTGGTCAGCGCCCTGCTGGAGGTTTACCGGGATGCCACCGGCGACAATGCCCCGCCCAAGTGCATCGGCGGCGGCACCTACGCCAAGATGCTGCCCAACGTGGTGGCCTTTGGCCCCCTGTTCGCGGGTGACCCGGTCAGAGAGCATCAGCCCGATGAATGCATCGATCTGGAACGTCTGGTGCAGAACGCCCAGATCATTGCAAACGCCATTGTCAAGCTGGCAAACCTGCCGCTGGAATAAGAAGGAGGATGGGACTATGAAGATCACGCAGGTGCGGCTGGGCCGCATTTCCACCCCGCTGCGGGTGCCGTTCAAGACGGCGCTGCGCACGGTGAACAGCGTCGAAGATGTCATCGTGGAGCTCCACACCGATACCGGTGCGGTGGGCTACGGCGAAGCGCCCCCGACCGGTGTTATCACCGGCGATACCACCGGGGCCATCCTCGGTGCCATTCAGGATCATATCGCCCCTGCCCTGCTGGGCCGCGACCTCGATGAATTTGAGGATCTGACCGCCGCTGTGCAGAAGGCGCTTGTCCACAACACCAGCGCCAAGGCCGCTGTGGACATGGCCCTGTGGGATCTGCTGGGCCAGAAGTACAGCGCCCCTGTTTACCGGATGCTGGGCGGTGCCCGCAGGAATATCGTGACCGATATCACCATCAGTGTCAACCCGCCCGAGGAGATGGCCCGGGATGCCCGCACCGCCGTCCAGCGCGGCTACGACTGCCTGAAGGTCAAGGTTGGTATCGACCCGGAGCTGGATGTGGCCCGCCTTGCCGCGGTGCGGCAGGCCGTGGGCCGGGACATCAAGCTCCGCATCGATGCCAATCAGGCCTGGAACGCCAAGCAGGCGGTCCGCATCCTGAACCAGATGCAGGAGAAGGGGCTGGACATTGAGTTCGTGGAGCAGCCCGTGCCCGCCGCAGACCTTGAGGGGATGCAGTATGTCACCCGCCATGCCGATGTGCCCGTGCTGGCCGACGAGAGCGTGTTCAGCCCGGCCGATGCCCTGCGGATCATGCAGACCGGCGCGGCCGACCTTGTGAACATCAAGCTGATGAAGTGCGGCGGCATCACCAATGCCCTGCGCATTGCCGCCGCCGCTGAGGTGTACGGCGTGGAGTGCATGATCGGCTGTATGCTGGAAGCGAAGATCTCGGTCAACGCCGCTGTGGAGCTGGCCTGCGCCAAGAAGATCATCACCAAGATCGACCTCGACGGCCCGGTGCTCTGCAGCGAGGACCACATCCTCGGCGGTGCCGTGTTCGACGAAAAGAACATCACCGTCTCCGACGCGCCCGGCATGGGCATTCAGGGCTTTGTACCCGGCAAGGTGTCCTATCTCGACTAAAACAGGAACAGACCGCATCCCGAAACACACGGGGTGCGGTCTCTTTTTGTGAATCTGTATTTCATGTACGGACAGTGAAAAAAGCTCGTGTCTGTATATGTTGAAGTGAAAAACAAAAAAAGCGGGTAAAATCTTTGACTTTTTGGCCTGCGAGGCGTATAATCGTACTTGTTCCGTGTAGAGGAATGGGAAAACTGTGCGCAATGGGCGCACAATCTGGATAGGGGAGTAGAAAAGTTATGAAAACATTGAAAGCGGTTGCGGCAAGGTACAACGCCACCAGCCTGATCCTGCGCATCGTCATCGGCCTTGTGGTCGGTGCGGTGCTGGCACTGGCGGTGCCCGGTGCGGGCTGGGTGGAAGAGTTCGGCAGCCTGTTCGTGGGTGCCCTGAAGGGCATTGCCCCGGTGCTGGTGTTCGTTATCGTGGCCAGTGCGCTGGCGCAGGGCACGTCCAAGCTGGACCGGCGCTTTGGCACGGTCATCTGGCTGTACATGCTCACCACCTTCCTGGCCGCCGCCATTGCGGTGGTGACCAGCTTCCTGTTCCCTCAGACCGTCGTTCTGGCTGAGGCGGCAGAATCCGAGGTGGTGCCCCAGGGTCTGGGCGAGGTGATGAACACCCTGCTCACCAACTTTGTGGCAAACCCCGTCAGTGCCCTGCTGAACGGCAATTACATCGGCATCCTGTTCTGGGCCTGCCTGTTCGGTCTGGCCATGAAGAAGTACGGCGCGGACAGCACCAAGCTGTTCCTGGCAAACACAGCAGATGCAGTCTCCCAGATCGTCCGCTGGATCATCAATCTGGCACCCTTCGGCATCATGGGCCTTGTGTACACCAACGTGTCCAGCAACGGCCTGTCCATCTTTACCCAGTACGGCAGGCTGCTGCTCCTGCTGGTGGGCACCATGCTCTTTATGGCACTGGTCGTCTCGCCCTTTATCATCTTTGTGTATCTGCACTGCAACCCGTATCCGCTGGTGCTCCGCTGCCTGCGTGAATCCGGCCTGACCGCCTTCTTCACCCGCAGCTCTGCCGCCAACATCCCGGTCAATATGGATCTGTGCGAAAAGCTGGGGCTGGATAAGGATATGTATTCCGTCTCCATCCCGCTGGGCGCTACCATCAATATGGATGGTGCCGCCATCACCATTACCATTATGACGCTGGCTGCGGCCAATACGCTGGGCATTCAGGTGTCCCTGCCCGCCGCCATCGTGCTGAGCGCCATGAGCGCTCTGGGTGCCTGCGGTGCTTCCGGCGTGGCCGGCGGCTCCCTGCTGCTGATCCCCATGGCCTGCTCCCTGTTCGGCATCTCCAATGATATCGCCATGCAGGTGGTCGGTGTCGGCTTTATCATCGGCGTGGTGCAGGATTCCGTGGAAACTGCCCTGAACTCCGCCGGTGACGTGGAATTTGCCGCCACTGCGGAATATCACCAGTGGCGCAAGGAGGGCAAGCCCCTGCCGGCGTTCCTGTGCAAGTGATGCGAAACTGAAATGGCTTTTCAAAGGCTGCTGTGCTGCTGGCACGGCGGCCTTTTTGTTTGGAACTTTTTTCTGGGCATTTTGCACAGGAAAGACCTCGTCCTGTTTGAAATTGACGGATTTTGACGGATTTTGCATGAGAGTATCCACTTTTGCAGAAGAAATTCTGGGCAAAACGGAGAGAAAATTCGAAAAAATTTTCCAAACAAGGTTTCAATCGTCCATGTATACAAGAACTTTATTTTTCATAAAAAACGTTTTGTGCTAGTTGCGCAAAGAACGAAAGAACGTTAAAAATGTATCACTAAATTCATAGTTTGTTCATAGAATTTATAAAACGATTTCATAATTGAGTGGCATAATATGGCCATCCTCAGAGAGGGGAACAAAAGAACGAAGAGTTCTGAACGGTTCCGCTTTGAGGATGCAGGGAGATAGAGGCCCTGCCAAAAAACACAATGACATTTACCGATATACGGAGGATATTTATTATGATGAACAAGAACACTGCTATCCTGGACAACACTATGATGGACGCTTACCTGACTGTCACCGAGGGCGTGTCCGATAACTGCGGCATTGGCCTGGCTTTTGCAAGCCTGCTCGAGAGCGCAAAGAAGAACTTTGTCAACCAGAGCAACCGCCGCGCTGTCAATGCAAGCTTTGCCGGCTGATCTTCTCCAATTTGCCGGTTGAAGATTCTCCTTCTTTTTTTGTTACAGCTGCTGCCACACTGTAATATGAACTGAAAAGCCCGGAACCACCTGCCGCCATAGCAGGTACGGTTCCGGGCTTTTTTGCTGTGTGGGTTCGGCCAGCGCAGGGGTTTTAAGCCGTCAGCTTTGCTTTCTGCAGCGCGGCCACGATCAGCGGAATGAGGATGAGCTGCGCCACGATGCCGGGCACGGCAGTGAGCACTGCACCGGACAGGAACGCGCTGAACGGGAAGCTGGAGCCGGACAGACCGGCCAGCACAAAGCGCACTGCACCCCAGACAAGGCGGCCTGCCACCATTGAGGTGACAAGGGTGGCGTAGATCATGGGCAGGGTGTGCTGCACCTTGCGGTACATGAAACCGGCCACAGCGCCGTATGTAGCCAGCTCAAAGGCCATGGCGATGGCAATGGGGTACATCGGGGGCATCCCGAACAGCACCGAGCGGAGCAGCGGGGCGGCAAAGCCCAGTGCCAGGCCCCAGGGGCCGCCCAGCACGAAGCCAGCCAGCAGCACCGGGAAGTGCATGGGGCAGAGCATGTTGCCGATCTGGGGCACATGGCCGGTGATCATGGGCAGGACGAAGGCCAGCGCCAGAAACAGCGCGGCCAGCACGATGTTCCGTGCGGGAGAGTTGGGTTTGGTCTTCATCAATGGTTCCTCCTTCTGGTGACAGAACACAACAAAAAAGAGGCCCGCCCTTGGCATGGTACGCCAAAGGCAGACCCCTTCATGGTGTCTGTTTCAAAAAAGCGATGGAAAAAATGGGCTTCAGCCCCTCTGCCCGGCTTCCTGCCGGAATTGTGAAAATTATAGCAGATGGTAAGGGGGATGTCAAGGGGAAGGAATGGGCTGCAATTTCCACAAAAACCGGCGAATTTGAAAGCGGTTTTGCCAAGTGATGTACATTTTCACGAAAGAAGCTTGACGTTTTTGCACAGAATAGATAATATAGAATTGAAAAATAGCGCATCGGGGCGCAACGGCCTCCCTGCGCACACACTCCGATGCAAACGCTGAGGTTCATACGGGAGGACCATCATGACAAATGCAGAAAAGCTTACCCTTGCCAAGCACGCCTGTCACATCCGCATGGGCGTGATCGAGGGCACTCACAGCGCCAAGTGCGGCCATCCGGGCGGCAGCCTGGATATCGCCGAGGTGCTGGCGTACCTCTATTTCGTAGAGATGAAGGTGGATCCGAAGGATCCCAAGAACCCTGACCGCGACCGTCTGGTGCTCTCCAAGGGCCATGCGGCCCCGGCGCTGTACGCCGCGCTGGCTGAGCGTGGGTTCTTCCCGGTGGAGGACCTCAAGACCCTGCGCAAGATCGGCAGCTACTTGCAGGGCCACCCCAACATGAACAGTGTGCCGGGCGTGGATATGTCCACCGGCAGTCTGGGTCAGGGCGTGAGCGCCGCCTGCGGCATGGCACTGGGTGCCAAGCACGCCGGTAAACCCATCAATGTTTACACCATCCTGGGTGACGGCGAGGTGGAAGAGGGTGAGTGCTGGGAGGCCTTTATGTTTGCTTCTCACTACGGCCTGTCCAACCTCTGCGTCATGCTGGACCGCAACCATCTGCAGATCGACGGCACCACCGAGACCGTGATGAACAGCGCCCCGCTGGAGGAGAAGCTGAAGGCCTTCAACTTCAATGTGCTGACCATCAACGGCCACGATCTTGATGCCATTGAGAGCGCCATCGCCGCTTTCCACGCTGAGAACGAAAAGCCCACCTGCATCATTCTGGATACCCTCAAGGGCAAGGGCGTTTCCTTTATGGAGAACGCCGTTGACTGGCACGGCAAGGGCCCCAATGACGAGGAATATGAGATCGCCATGAAGGAACTGAACGCAGCCTATGCCGCGCTGGAAGAGGAGGACAAGTAAGATGGCAGAAGTGAAGAAGATCGCTACCCGTGACAGCTACGGCAACACCCTGAAAGAGCTGGCCGCCGAGGGCCACGACGACCTGGTGGTGCTGGACGCTGACCTGGCTGCCGCCACCAAGACCGGTATGTTCCGCAAGGCGCACCCGGACCGTCACTTCGACTGCGGCATTGCAGAGGGCAACATGATGGGCGTGGCCGCAGGTCTGGCCACCATGGGTTATGTTCCCTTTGTTTCCAGCTTTGCCATGTTTGCCGCAGGCCGTGCCTTTGAGCAGATCCGCAACTCGATCGCCTACCCCCGCCTGAACGTCAAGATCGGTGCCACCCACGGCGGCATCTCTGTGGGCGAGGACGGTGCTTCCCACCAGTGCTGCGAGGACTTTGCCCTGATGCGCAGCCTGCCCGGCATGACCGTGATCTGCCCCGCAGACGATGTGGAGGCCCGCGCCGCTGTGCGTGCCGCTTACGCCATGCAGGGCCCTGTTTACCTGCGCTTCGGCCGTCTGGCTGTGCCTGTGTTCCACGATGAGGCTACCTACCACTTTGAGCTGGGCAAGGGCGAGCAGATCACCGAGGGCAGCGACATTGCCATCATCGCCACCGGTCTGATGGTCAACGAGGCCCGCCTGGCTGCCGAGCAGCTGGCTGCCGAGGGCATCCACGCCCGGGTCATCAACATCCACACCATCAAGCCTCTGGATGAGGAAATCGTCCTCAAGGCCGCCAAGGAGTGCGGCAAGGTCATCACCGCCGAGGAGCACAGCGTCATCGGCGGTCTGGGCGAGGCTGTCTGCGCCGTCCTGAGCGAGAAGCTGCCTACCCCTGTCCGCCGCGTGGGCGTGCAGGACAAGTTCGGCTGCTCCGGCCCCGCATGGGACCTGCTCAAGCTGTACGGTCTGGATGCAGCGACCATCTGCAAGACCGCTCACGAGATGCTGGGCTGATCCGGAAAGTCAATACCAATAAAAGCCGGTCGGCGTATGCCGACCGGCTTTTTGCGTGCATTTACCGTAAAAATTCGTGATTTTTCCGCACGATATCCGGGGAAACGTGCTGGCTGCTTGCACCCGGCGGCAAAGTGTGTTAAAGTGGGGCCAGATAAAAATTTTGAGAGAAGGAGCACCGCTATGAAATACGATTTCACTTCCATCATCGACCGCCACGGCAAGGATGCCCTTGCAGTGGATGGCCTTGGCACCGGCTTTGCCCCCGCCGCCCCCAAGGAGGGCTTTGACGCCATCCCCATGTGGGTGGCCGATATGAACTTCCCCACCGTGCCCACCATCCAGGAAGCCATCATCGAGCGCACCAACCACCCCGCATTTGGCTACTTCAAACCCACCGATGAATACTTTGATTCCATCATCCGGTGGCAGGCAAAGCGCAACGGCGTGCAGGGCCTGACCAAGGAGTGCATCGGCTACGAGAACGGCGTGCTGGGCGGCGTGATCAGCGCCCTGAACTGCGTCTGCTCCAGGGGCGATAAGATCCTGATCCACAGCCCCACCTACGGCGGTTTCACCATGAGCCTGAAGAACAACGGCTACGAGGCTGTCCACAGCCCGCTGGTCAAGGATGAGAACGGCGTGTGGCGGATGGACTTTGAGGACATGGAAAAGCACCTGAAAGAGGAAAAGATCCATGCCGCCATCATGTGCAACCCCCACAACCCCTGCGGCCGCGTGTGGGAGCGCTGGGAGCTGGAAAAGGCCATGGAGCTGTACAAGAAGTACGATGTGTATGTGGTCTCCGATGAGATCTGGTCGGACATCATCCTGAGCGGAAACAAGCACATCCCCACCCAGTCTGTGAGCGAGGATGCCCGCCAGCGCACCGCCGCTTTCTATGCCCCCTCCAAGACCTTCAATCTGGCTGGTCTGGTGGGCAGCTACCATATCGTTTACAACAACTGGTGGCGTGACCGCATCGAGAAGGAGTCCAGCCTGAGCCACTACAACATGATGAACGTCCTCTCCATGCACGCCCTGATCGGTGCCTACAAGCCCGAGGGCTACGAGTGGACCGACGAGCTCTGCGAGGTGCTGACCGGCAACATCGACTTTGCCTGCGATTACATCGAGAAGCACTTCGAGGGCGTGACCGTTTCCAAGCCGCAGGGTACCTACATGCTGTTCGTGGACTGCACCGACTGGTGCAAGGCCCACGGCAAGACCATTGAGGATGTGGAGCACGCCTGCTGGGATGTGGGCGCTGCCATCCAGGATGGCACCATGTTCTTTGGCCCCTGCCACCTGCGCATGAATCTGGCTTCTCCCCGTTCCCGCATCGAGGAGGCGTTCCACCGCATGGACAAGTACGTTTTTAACGCATGATCGCTTAAACACAGCAAGAAGTCCCGACCAGAACGGCCGGGACTTTTTTGCGCTTAATTCAGATCGAAATTGCCCACCAGCAGGTAGTAGAGCGCCTCCACCACCAGCGCTGCCGAAAGCTGGGAAGGCATCATATCGCTGGCAATGCGCTGGATACGGTTGGAGGCCAGCAGGGTATAGCTGGCATGGCCTGCCAGCGCCGAGCGCTTGTCGCAGGTGATGAGGATGACCGGTGTGCCGTTCTTCTTGGCGGCACGGGCGGCCGTCTCCAGCGCCTCGCAGCGGCCTGCGCTGGAAATGAGCAGCAGGGCATCTTTTGGGGTCAGTGCCGAAGCGAAAGACCGTGCCTTTTCTGGCACCGGGCTGATCATGCAGCGCTTGCCCAGACTGCCCAGCTTGAGCGAGGCATCCATGGCAACGGGCAGGCTGCTGCCGTTGGCTTCGATCTCAATGATTTCTGCTGCCCGCAGAATGGAAAGCACCTTTCTCAGCTGGACAAGGTTCAAGGCCTGAATGGTGGCCTGAACCTCCTCCTGACGGTTGTTCTGAAGATCGAGCAGGGCCTGATGCAGCGGGTCATTGGGGGGCCTTTTGCGGGCCTCCGTTTCCTGCTGCTCCAGCACATCCCGCGCAAGCTCCAGTTGGAATTTGCGGTAATTTGCGTAGCCGAGCTTGTGGCACAGCCGGGTGACCGTGGCTTCGGACGAGTGGCTGGCCTTTGCAAGCTCCGCAGAGGTGGCGACCGAGGCCCACTTTACATCTGCAAGAATGCAGTCCGCAATGCGCCGTTCGGCGCTGTAAAGCTGGAGCCCGGAGCACAGCTGGGTGACGACACTTCCCGGGGAATCGTGCATAGCAATACCTCCCTGTGCGCGCTGTACATTGGGCACAACGCACAGTACTCTGGAAATAGTATACCGATTTTTTGGTGAAAAATCAATTGAATCTGGCAAGAAAATGCATATCATTCCAAAATAAACCGGGATCCCGCCAGAACCCGCTGCCCGTCAAATTATCCAAATCGGAATAAGCTGCGCTGAAATTACAAAAAAGGACTGCTCCGTCGGAGCAGTCCTTTTTGTCTGCGCATTGTGAAATTGAACCCTAATAAATAATAGATTTTTCGATATAGCCATCTTCAGGATCATAGATACAGTCACATTCTGGGCACCGGATATCATCGGTGTCAGTGTCGGCCAGATTTGATTGAAAAGTACATCCGCAGCAGTTGCAATAATATACAATTTTAGGTGGCAAGGAGAAAATTTTCTCGTTTGTACAGCTGGAATTTACGGGTGTACCTTCAGGAACTGCCATAAGCAGGTCACAGGTTCTTATGTCAAAAGCTAGGCACAATTGTTCAAGCTTATCTATGGTTGGTACGGATTCATTACGTTCAATGCGGCCTAGATATTTTTCATTGATGCCGGACAAAGCGGCAACATCACTTTGTGTAAGGTGATGCAATGCTCGATAGTATTTCAACGCTCGACCGATTTCCATTAACAAACCTCCGTAATACCGCATATATGTGGTTTACATTTTTTGCAGTTAATTGTATCATGGAATCAAATACTTGTAAAGGATCACCTGATGTAGAGCAATGAGAATTGATATTAACACAGAACTCCGCGATTTTACATATATCACCAGTGTTTATAAGTGTATTGCGAACTATAATCTGAAAGGGCATCAGATTGGGCGTAAGATTGGTGATATGCTGGAAATTTTGACCATGGGTGCAGTGTGTCAGAATCCACAGCTTGTTGAAAGATTGTCTACAGAGGAAAAGCTCGAAGGATATACTACCGCAGGGCATAAGGTGGAATTTGGCTTTTTCAATAAAGATCAAAATAGTCGGCATCTTTTTGGTGCAATTGAATGCAAATGTGTAGGTGTTGAAGAAACAACTTCTGGTAAAAATGGCCGACATTTAAGAAAAATTACTACCAATGAATCATTCGAGATTGAATTCACTGGACGTTGGCAGCCTGCACCTGTTACGTTTCAATTAAAGGTGAAAAGAATTGTTACCCCCAACACGGTTGAGGTTGTAATTTTTGCAAATTCAACGCCAGAAGTACGGCGCACTTTCCTTTTTAATGTGGGAGAAAACATTAAGATTGTGATAGATGAGGAAAACCATTGCCTTGTGACAACAGCACACGGTAATATGTTGGAAGAAATTCCAACGATTATCCGTACCTGCAAAACGATTCGACTTCAAAGTGTTGTGAGCGAGACCGCAGTCTTTGCTTTATTTGACTGCCTGACTGGTCCGCAAACCATTGAAAAAGCGAAACAGGCTTCGCTGGTGGCAATGGATCTTCGTAAAAAGGTTGACGGATACTGGGGAAAAGAAGAAGTTCCGGCGGGACAGAAACACATGACATTTGTTCATGTGATCTGTGAGTTTTCACACTGGGAGAAAAAATCTCAGAATGTGATTAAAACTTGTATAGATCACAATGTGATTGTGCCCGATGCAGTGATTATCAAAGCATTTGAGCTGTTTGAAGAACGTTTTGGGGTACAGATGCTTAATAAAATTTCTAAGAAAGAGTTTGAACGAGATCAGGATGTGCGGCAGGCGATCAATGATATTCTGACTTATTATGAGAATCGTGTCTTTTACGATATCGTAATCAGGAAATATGTGAAATTCGGTTACTCGAATCATTCTCTTGTCGTAACTCCCGTTGTGTAATAAAAATCCGGCAGATACCACAGTTTCCGGTGGTACCTGTCGGATTTTTCATGTCAGGGTGTTTTAGGGTTTCTTGAAAAACAAAACGCCATCCTTTTTTCGGTTCATATCCTCATTATAGTCGGCTCTGTGTCGATAGGCGTATTGGCCGATACCATAGGCGGTACTTCGATATGCGATTTTATCTGTGATAAAGCCGATATCTTCCAGCATGGCAATAAAGGCTTTGTGTACCTCGAATAATTTTTCCTGTACGGTGCAGTCACCAATTACAATACAGCAGTATCCACCATGTCGAAGGTTTTTAAAAACGGCTTCGTATACTTTGCGATTATGCAAGAAGTAATTCTCAATATTTTCGGAAGAACTGGCCGGATAAGACTTAATCTCCATCTCCTTGATTTCTTTGTAACTGTACCCAAAGAAAAGATCGTCAAATCCTGTAGTCCACATGAATTCCAGTTTGTAGACGGGAATATAATCGAAGCAATTTAAATATGGCGGATGCGAGACGACCAAACCCAACTGCTTGTTTGTCTTTTCCTTTAGATGACAGACATAATCTGTGACGCATGCGGTAGAAGCATTATCGCAAAGGAGAGCATCGGAAATTACAGAATCTTTTGTGACTTGATTCCACTCGCCCATCAAAGCAATCATTTCTGATACTTTTTTGGCATATGCGTCCATCACATTCCGCTCACGCTTTTTCTTGTTGACATGTGGACGAACCTCACCATCATGTGCTGTGGAAACACGTCGAATAATGGCAAAATAAGCAAGCTCAAAGAAGTCACGCTCATCTGTTGCTGGGCGCTTTAGCAACAGGCATTTGATAATAGCAAGTCCGGTAAGTGCACTCTGTGTGAACCATTTTTCGGCATCAGGATTGTTTTCTTTGAAATCATTAGTTTCATTTTGAATTCGGACAGAAAAATCACTGCTGACATTGGCAAAAAGGGACTGCTGTACATCAAAAGACAGTAGCATATTATTGTATGCAGAAATCTCGTTATACAGATCTGCCCAATAGGCTTTCAAGGTAGGTACACTATAATTTCTAGTTTTTACCTTGCATGCCAGTACAGCAAAAGGATTGATATCAATACCAAATGAATCATAACCGTGCAATTTGGCTTCTACCAGAGTAGTACCAGATCCGGCATAATTGTCCAGCACAAAATCGTTTGCCGGAGAGAGCGCATGTCGATTATCTAAATCCTCAACGATAAGTTTTCCGATTTTAGATGGAAATTTTCCGTAGTATCGAAAGTAACTGTGAGTTAAATAAGATAATTCTGTAATAGTCTCACTTATATCCCAAAATTCCTGAGGATACTGTCCAATATCGATCTGGCTCATTTTGTAGTATGGGTTATCCTGCAGTACAACCGAATTTTTCTTTTTCATCAGTTTAAAAAGTTAGCACCCTTCCTTTTCGGCCAGCTTCCGGCCCATGAGCACGCCCATGACGGAGGCCATCATCAGGCCGCGGGTCCAGCCGGAAGAGTCGC
>OHDV01000547.1_pt1 | contig 16051 bp, 12 predicted proteins | sample 1567041 | NCBI WGS metagenome assembly OHDV01 (sample SAMEA3879517, study PRJEB24766) | human gut metagenome | biome: human-associated habitat; feature: feces | place: USA | collected 1985/1987
TTTCTGAACGGATAAGCATCCGCGTGCATATATCCCTGGTTGATTGCCTCATTGACCAAGGTACGGAGCTGTCTCATGTGCTTGGCTATCGTATTGACCGCATTGCCCTTTTCTCTCAAGTATTGCTCAAAATCACGAAGGAATGTATAGGTAAGATCCTTGAAGTCCAATCCGGAACGGAAATCATGCAGGACCGCCAGTGTCGAGTGCAGGTTGTCCTTGGTGGACTGCTTCTTGTCCGAATTGTCAATGGCTGATTTGGCGAAAGTGGAGAAGCTGATATTCACGGCACTTTTCTTCTTGACAGCATCCTTCAGTAGTGAGAGTGTGGCAGGTATTCCGCGCTTCCAATACCCCAACTCTATGCCTTGCAGATACAGGATGTATTCATAGAGCATTGCGTTGAGTTCGTTAGATTGGGGGTGGTTAATGACTTGTGCCCCCTCACGGCTCCAGCACTCCGGTTTGAGGTAAACATTGGTCTTCAGGTAGATTTTCCTTTGGTTCAAATAGGCTTCAACCTGTACAAGAGCCGTGCCCTGCCTGTTAAGTGTGTTCTGGCGGTTATATACAAGACGGTATCTGATTTTATCCATTTTTCCGCAAAGATGCATCCTCTGTTCCAAGCTGCAAAATTTAGCCAATAAAAAATACACCCCCACTTTCGCAAGTAAAGATGTATAATATCTATAAAAAAATGGTCTGTGAAAAAAAACATTTGTAAAAAAGATGCCATTATTCATCACGAACGATAGCATCTAGACATTTTTATCAGTAAACTCTTTTAGTGATTTAGAATAATGTTTAATTCAATATAGATGCTACAAAGTTATATATAAATTTTGTTTTGCCCAAATTATTATGTAGTTGAAGTACGGTATCAAAAAGGCAGGATTCGCCAATCCTGCCCAATTCCATACACAAATCTTTTTATTAATTAAAATACCTCACGGCATTCAAAAATTAATAAATGAAAAAAACATTATTAATTGTCATAGCAAAGCTATAACAAATATTTAAAAAAGAATCATTATATGAAAAAAAGAACAGAATAAACGATATATAGACCAACAAACATTTAAAATAATATTGTAATACAAAAGTCATTGATACAAATCCTTCTGGGAGAACTGATAGGTACAGCTACGGCTAATAAGAATGGATTAATGAGTAAAATATTTGCAGTAACTGATATAGAAAGAGGAAAAGGTCTGATTATTGACTATAAAGCTGATTCTAATGGTTTATATACTTCTTCTTCGTTGATAGAAATATATGTCTATTCGGGAGCTAATACTGCATTTTATAGAGTGATGTCAATACCTACTGGATCTAAAAACATAGAAATAAAATATATGGGGATGCATTGGTGCGATTTTAAATATGCAAATAGTAAATTGTATGTGTTACCTAAGTCGGATGATTCTTCCATCTCGTATAAGGTATCATTAGTTAGAAGAACAAGACCGAATTTCTTAACAATAGACTTTTCTGATTTTTCCAATATTACAGGTGAAATAATTACACCTACACCTGATTAATCCACTTCTGGGAGAACTTCTGCCTACTGCAAGTAATGAGAAGAAAGGATTAATGCCTATTGGACAGGCTCTAACCAATGAATTTGTTTTAAAGAGTGGTGAAGTATTACTATTATCTACTTCTGAAAATAGTGTTGTATATAATGTTGTCATTTGGCATCCATGGAGAGGAATGGCATCATATCAGATATTGATATGTCGTGATGATAAAAGAAAAATATATAAAGTTATAGCATTATCCAATTTATTATCACAGAAATTCTATGTTAAAATAGATGGCTACAATGTTATAAGTATGTATTTGAAAAATAATGATAGTGGTTCAATGAATATAAGAATACAACCAGTTACCAGTTTTAAAACTACTCCTGTGATTGCAACATTGCCGGAAGATGCAATTGAAGTCGCTGCTGAATAATAATTATACAATTCATGCTAAAAATCGAGAGCTGGGAGAACTGATTGGTGTTGCTAATGCGGAAAAGAACGGATTAATGAGCAAAAATAATTATATTAAAATTGCTCAATCCATCACGTCTACCAAATTAATAAAAATAGAATCTTGGAATGGATATTCTACACTTGTATTTATTAGAACAAGTGGAGCAACCGGATTATATTCCATTGATGGTAACTGGGCGGACAGTGCGAAATTCACAAGATTGTCTGGTCCTTTAGGAAAGGATCACTTTAATGCATATAGAGAAGGAAATGGTAATATTTATGTAAAGACGACTACACAGTCAGAACCATTGACTGTTACGTCTGTAGGATCTAATCATGTTTTCAAATTTGAGGAATCAGATAAAGATGTTGATTCTTTAATAGTATTACAATGATCGGGAGGATCGGGTGGCACCGGCTTGTACCGGACCACCCGTTTTTTAATCATGTCAAAGAAAAAGTTTGCCATTTACCCCAACTACCGACCCAATATAGCCTGATCTTAATCAATTGCCCCGAATAGGTTGCTTGAAACCCTATTTTTTGAACATCATTTGTCCCTATAAATATAACAGCATTTTGTCCATCACCACTTTCGAATGGAGAATTAGATGTTGATTTAGTTGTTTTCCGAATCCCATTCCATGTAAATGTATTGTAATCTTCAATGGGATTAACATCTCTATCGAAGAACTGTTCCATAGGCATTAGTCCATCTTTCTTGGCTGTAGCAACACCAATCAGTCCTCCCAGGACTTTCGCGGCAGCCGTTGAAGACGTCAAAGTAGGATTCTTGGAACCATCCAAAGTACGGAGCCAAGAGAAGGTATCGGATTGGGGCAACTGGTCCTCAAACTCATCTGTTCCGGCTGCCGCAGCGGCAGCAAATGTTGATATTTCTGATGCAGCGGAAACAATCCGTGCGGAAACTAATTCTGTCATCTCATCGACGGTCACCTGTCGTTCGTTGCCGTTTTTATCCACAGCTTTAAAGCCAACTATATTATTCAAATCCATAATGCAAATTTTAAAATTAAAACAAATACTTCACCCATGCAAAATAATTACTGTTCTCAATATAATTCGGATCATCCTCGTTGGAATATGCCTCCCTCTCAAACGATACCACCTTATACGCCCTGCCGGCATCCTTCAACCGTACCGCCATGACCAGCCACTCCACACCATACCAGAGATAGAATGCCAGCCCGGCCAGTACCAGCCACCAGGCGGAAAGGTCAAAACACAACAGTAAGATCCAAATAACTGTACCGGTGGCAACTGCCATCTCAACCCATTGACGGGCGTGGGTACACTCATGGTTTCTCACTTTCTGAGTGATTTTCTCTTCCGGTCGCTTGCTTAAAACAAACGGACCGATTGTTATCGTATGGCAAGAACTGAACGCAAGCAGTAACTTTGCTAGAAGGTTGTTACAATATACCTTTTTCATGTTGTTCCTCCTTTTTATCTAAATAATCATTCAAAGAATCAGCCAGCAAACCGGGCAGCATGGAGGTGGAGCGTCTTATGATATCCACCTCCTCTTCGTCAATTTCTACACCTTCAGCAGTAGATTTGAATATCTTCTCGGCAAGGAGATGCGCCTTCAAACCCGCTACGTTCTTGTATATCCAGTCACCGTAGGCCTCAGTGATGTTGTTGGCTATCAGTTTTTCTTTCTTAATTCCGTCGTAAATAGGAAATTGTGCAAAATTTATTCTCATACTTTAATATTTTAAATGTTATAAATCCACCCAGGTACTTCCTCCATTCGTTGACTTGCGAATTCCGTTTCGCCCAACGGAAAAAATATAATTCCCACATCTTACATACAGAGTATCATCCGCTGTTGAAACATCCCCGGTTGATGATACAGTTATACTTCCACTTCTAATTACTGTATCCAAAATGCCTTGATATAAATGTCCGTCTATTGACTGAAACCGTTCATATTTCATTTCAAATTTGTCGTATTGCAGCAACAAATTATCAACATTCACAGCCGACATATTAGTGCTGCCGATAAAATTATTACCGATATTGAATCCACCAATTGTCCCCTTTGTCGCTATGATAGTTCCGGTGATATTCGCTTTCTGACAAAGAATCTCTCCGGTCTTTGTGTCCATCCTCAGATTAGGCTGGCCGTTAGTGCTGTCCTGTGACTGCATGATACCGTAAGGTGCCCCGTCCGATGTGTATCCGTTCAACTTGAACATAAAACCGGCTATGTTCGCCTTATCAGCAAGGAATATGTCGGTTACCAGACTTTTGTATTTCTGCATGGCTTCCCAGTTGGGATCTCCGTTAGCGGATGTAGGAGCCGCTGATACAGAACTTCCATAGTTGCGCACAAGAAAATTGTAATAAACTTCACCTATTTTGTGAATGATCTTGTCACGCTGTTTTGCATTCCATACGTATGTCTGTCCGGACGCCCATACTCCTCTGTCATAAGGGAACGCACCCGTAGCTCCTGTTGCTCCTATGGCACCATCATTTGCAACACCCACACCCTTTTCGGCCACATAATTGTCATTCCAAGCAGCAGCATCGGAAGCTGATTTATAAGCCCGGACGGCAAACTGGGTGTATCCGGCTGTCGCAGGTACGGATATCTGGCTGTTCAGTGTCGCACCTACATGAGCCAGCCAGCTTCCGTTGTATTTGCGTGCAGCCAGATAAAGCGTGCTGCACGTGCTTACATTGCCTGCCACATTCTGTTTGCAAGTGACAAGGAATCCAGACGGGGATGGCGTGCCTGTTGAAGTGAAGTTGATCACGCTGACAGGACTGTCCAGCCAGTAGGATGCCGACGGTCCGACGGGAGCAACCATCTCCTGCCAGTCCGCATGTACCGTCCGGTTCGCAGATCTGCCGGCGAGGATGTATCCGCCGTCTCTTTTCCTGCGGAGTCTGCCGTTTCTGAACTTGGCGATTTTAATCGGAGGGTTGGAGGTTTCAACCTTGCTTAAGTAAGATCCTCCGGCAAACGATACTGTACTGTTCTTGGCATACGGAGTATTGGCGGATTCCCAATGACCGGCTGCTGTGATGCTCTCACCATCCTTTCCGTCACTGCCGTCCACAACCATCGGAACAGTCTCGACATCAACCGCCTGACCGTTCACGTAGAACACGAACTTCAAGCTACTGGTAAAATTACCGGAAGCCACCCCGACACCATCACCGATGGGAACCTCGGCCGCACCGTCACGACTGTACTTCAACTCCCCGTCCGTTGTGGCCGTAGTGACCGCACCGACTGTCTTCATACGCCGGCAGGATACCGAAGCTACACTGTAACCGCCGTTCTTGTTCTTGCTGACCATCGTGGCCGAAGTGACAAGGCTATAAATTACCGCATCGGAACCGTCCGCCCCGCCACGGACACCGGTTATCTTGAAAGTCAGTTCACGGGTATAGAGCTGCCCGTTCTTCATTGCAGCCAGTGTGATGGTGACCGTATTCTGTTCCGGAACCGACTTTCCGGCAGCGACGGATATCGCCACCGCTCCGGTGGCCTTGCTTGTGCTTGCCGTGAAACCGGCAGGCGTGCTGACTGTTAAAGATTCAAGGGTGAGTTTCTCGGTACCGTACCACATGGATACATGGGTAGTCCATGACTGTGCGGAAGTAGTAACGCCGGTACTGGTAAGAGCGACGCTCACCATCTCATTGTCAAGGTCGGCCATGACATTCGACTCCCCGTCCTTACTCCAACGGTGCACAGGGGCCGGAGTGCTCCATTCACTCCATACTCCATCACGCTTCACACGTTTGCACGCCCATTCCACCTGATGGTCTGCATCCACGCCAAGAAAATCATCTGTCCAGCCTTCCGGTATATAATCATCCTGCTGCTTCGAATCCGGCTTGTCAGGGGTAAGGCCGATGATGTTGGTACGGGTGTAGATCCACTCGTAACCTTTGCCGTCCTTACCGTCAGTTCCGTCTTTGACCATGACCATCCACAAACCATTCCGGTATATGTAAGTACAATGGTCAGCCGTATTTCGGTAGCTGTCACCCTCCTTGGGATTGGACGGATGGGATGCGAACTCACCCAAGAAGGTGATACTCTCACCTTTAAGTTCACGACCGTCCAGCAGCATCTCCCAGTCTTCATGCACGGTCCAGTCGGCTGACTTCCCGGCAAGGATATAACCGCCATCCTTTTTCTTTCGATAATTGCCGTTCCTGAACCTTGCAATTTTAATCGGAGGATTGGATGTTTTCACCTTGGAGATAAAAACACAGCCCGCCAAAGTGACCATGGTATTGACCTCGTATGGGGTCTTAGAGGATTCCCAATGACCGCCACCTATTACAGACAGGCCCGGATCACCCTTGTCACCTTTGGCGGCTGATACAAGCCAGTCCGGATTGTTTTCGGATGGCTCGGAAGTAGTGCCCTTGTCATTGACGCACAACCATGTGGAACCGTTATGGGGCACACGGGAATAATACGCATACTTCCTGCCCGGCTCCCAGCTAGGGAAGTCGATAGGAACGCGGACTGTGCTACCGGTAATTTCATCAATTTGAAAAATCAATCCCGTCATGATGATATCCTGCAATACTGCCGAGAACCTGTCGCAGTTGATCCCGTTGATGGTCATACCCTTCTTCTTGCCGAACCAGCTCTTCATCTGTGCCGGCTCCGGGTCCCAGGTGTTGGCATTGTCAACAAGGGTGATGCAGCAGTTACCGTCACGCACGTCTATGATGATATAAGTCTGACGCTCCTTGTCGGTGAAGTTCCCCGTCTGTCCGAGACGCATCTCGTTATGGGGAACGAACTCATATCCGGGACGCGGAACCATCACGAATGTCTTCTCGTCGTAATCTGCGGAAGTGATACGGTACTGTATTTTCCGGAAACCAATAAAGTCACCGGTAGTGACGCTTTTGTCATGCCAGAAGCCTAGGAGGATATCGTCCGGCTTCTGTCCCAGCGGTACACCATCCTCCAGATCAGGGATGACAGTATAGCTGCCGTCACTATTGGCGACAAAGCTTTTTATCTTCAGCCCTCCGCCGGGACTTATAGTATTATATCCTTCAAAATAGGTCTGACGGTTGAAACGAAGTTCTGGTACACTCAGAGAGCTGCGCAGGACCAAAGCCTCCAGCTCGGCACGGGCGTCCTCACCGATGTAACCTCCAGAAACGCCGGTAACGAAATCACCGAACTTGGCGTATTTCTTGATGACGGTTCCGCCCAACAGGGATAATAGGAAACCGGTGCGTTCCTCCGTATCCTTGCGCATGAACATGATCAGCGAGCGCAATGCGGAATACACGTTATGGTCTGTTGCTGGGGTGGAGTCGTGGCTTCCGATCACATACACACCGCTGCCACCACCGCCCGTATAGGTCTGTCCCTTCAGGGTAAGGCTCTCAACCTTTTCCTCCAGCTCCCCGATACGGGAATAGGCGGCGGTTTCCCCGACAGTATAAACAGGTGAGTCAAAGGAATAATCAAGATTGAATTCAAATCCGATAACCCTTGACTGTCTTCCGTTCTCGAAATAAGCCTTGTTGATAAGGTTGACCTTTTGACCGATGCTATAGAAATTATGAACGCCATCCTCACGGTATGCGTCATTTGACATCATCGTGCAGCCATAGGTACTCGGGTCTATCTTGGATTTGGCAGCGTACTTTTCAGTCTTTTCCTTCAACTCCTGCTCGGCGGCACCCACAAGCCCCAGCTCGGTTATTTTCGTACTGTCCCAGCCGGAAAGCACATATTCATCTCCATCCTGGGGAAAGAGCACATCACCAGGAAGCGGTCTGCCATAGTCCTCATTCCTGACTATCTCCCAAAGCTGTGCCTCAGGGTTCCATCCGCCATCCTCCAATTTCTCCGGCTTTCCCTCAGGATTGAACTTCACGGCAAACTCCAAACCGTTGAGAAGTCCGGACGCGAAACGTATCCTCAGCTCCTGACCGGGGAGGATATATTTCTCGGAAAAGTTAACACCCGTGTCCCTAAAGCGGTAGGCATTCCATTTTTCCTCGGTGGTTGTACCGTCCTCATTCTCCACCTTGTCCGTCACTTCGATAGTGGTGACATCCGACATGATGCCCGTTCTTCGGGGATAGACTTCATCGAAGATAACCACCTGCTCGACGGCTTCCTCGGTAGTCATATCAGGATAAGCGTCAATGTAAGGAGTGCCTTCGGGAAGCATCAATCTGCGCTGTACCACACCGTTCACAACCACGGTCTCGTCAATGGGGCGGTAGTCTGCCGGTATGTTACGGGTGGAACCAAAAGCGTAGATACGGGTGGCATAGGTGGACTGGGATTCTGACAGTGACATTTCCTGCACGTTTTTCCCGATCTCGAAATCCACCGCGTCACCGGACTCAGAACGCCCGAAATGGATGATGTTTTCAGTCACCCAACATTCGCAATCCCATTTCTTCGCCATCTCAAAACAAGCGTCAAGGATGTTGATGTTGTCGTAACTCATCAACTGGGACTTGTTTTCGACTGTGGAATCAATGGAGAAAACAAAATCCTGTCCTTTGTATGTGTAACCAAGAGCTTTCAAATTTCTAAGGACTATACCGGCTTGTACGTCAAGCGGAGCGGTCAGGTTCCAGGACGCCTCCTGTCCGGTCGTCTCCGGGGTATATTTGAAGATTTTGTTTTTCCATTTCCAGTAGTAGGCGTCAAGTCTTAATTCGTAATCGTAGCCGGCGGTATTGGTGTTGAATGCGGGCTTCTGCAAGTCGCACACCTCGAACAATCCGAAGTTACATTCCACGTATGAGCCAAGTTTGAAATATATGGGATTCTCTAAGGAGAACTTTAACATGATGTAGTCCTCCTTCATCAGAGTGAACTTACGCTTGCAGCCTTCATTGATCAAAGTTGTAAGCAGGATAGCACCGGATATGTCTTTGATGTCGATTTGTTCCATGTCTTCAAAGTTCGGGGATAAAAAAAAGAGTGCCCAATTTTGAGCACTCACATACACGACAATAAAACCAATGTCGTGAATTAGCTTCTGTTTGCCGGATTTGGCTCGTTAAACTTGGCTGAAATTTTTCCGAAAGTTCGGTCTAAACTCTGTGCGTAAGTGACACTCTTGCCAGTATAAATAAGATGGTAAACCTCGCTACTATTAGCAGGAATCTGAATATCAACCACACCTTTATACAGCTCATCAAAGAAAGCTTTCTTCTTTGCTTGATAATCAGACTGAGAATTACCCTCGATAGTGAACGAAAGAGTTATTTCCCTCTCATCGACTTTAGGATTATTGATTATTACCCGTTTCCCATGTTCAAGTCGGCTTTTGTTCTCAATAAAATCCTTCATGGGAGCGGATGCCCCAATAACATCAAGAAACCCCTCTCCCATTCTCACGCCCCATGTTGTATAAGCGTTTTCGCCATTAATTAATAATTCATTCATAAACTATAATTTTGCTGTATTCTTTTTAACCTCTGCTATATCTCTTTGCATCTGTTGAATAGGTTTGACGATTGCCCCTGTATTTTCTGAAATCTGTACCAATTCAAGATAGGATTGCGCTATCAAATCCCGCGTATCATCAGCAATATTTCTTGTTTCCGTATTTATGGAAAGTAGAGCATCTGCTTTTACTGTTAGTAGATTAAGTGATTGAGATTGAATAATATTCTGATTCTTTATTTCTTCTCCTGCAATCTGCAATGCTGTAAACCTACCGTTCAACTCTTCGCCAGTATCTTGACTCATTGCCTGAAAACCTCTTGATGAAGAAGATTGGGAATAGGACTCCTGTGAAATCTTGTCATATCCGGTTGCTGCGGCAAGCTCGTCACGGAGCTTCATGGCTTCGTCCACATAACCCATGTATTCATCCATCAGCTCCTTACGCTCATTATTATCAAGCGTACCATCATCCTTCATGGCTTCACCGAATTTATCATACCATGTCCTCAGTTTGTCACTAAACTGTTCACCGATGGCATTTGACAGCATCGCCTGCATGAAATATTTGGATATGTCATCAGCAAAATCCTCCGCACTCTTCTCCATATCCATCAGACTGCTTATAAAACTGTCATACATGGAATCGAATGACATTCCGATCAGGCCCTCATAAAGACTGTCGGTCAGTTCTTCCAGTTTTCCTGCCTGCTCTATATAATCATCCAGCTTGTCGGTAACACGCTCACCGTAACCTCCCTTACCGGAAGATTCCATGATATCCCATAACCATACGTCCGACCGTAGAGCTTTCATCTGTTCGGGGGTCAGATTCCACAAGGAATCGGTGCCGGAGAAATCCTGCATGCCGGTAGCTTTTCTTGCGTGTTCCAGCATTTCATCCGTCCATTTCAGATAATGCTGCCAGCTGCCGTGGCTCTTATGATATCCGGCTTGCTCCTTTGCTATTTGCAGATAGTTTTTATTGACTTCCTCCTGATACTTTACAGCTTCCCTGTAAGATTCAACCGATTTCATTCCCTTGCTTGCCTTCATCTCGTCAGTCAGATCCTCGATGGCCGTTTGCAAAGTTCCATTCCTGTCCGTCAGCCTGTCTATCGTTTCCTGTACTTCCTTGGCGTTTCCACCTATTCCAAACAAGGAGTTGAAGCCTCCGAATGAGATTGCGTTCAGGATGTTTCCTATGCCGTTCCTCAATGACTTGCCGATTGTGACAAACAAATCCCCTGACAAGACATCACCGATAATTCCACTGACAGCGTTCAGAACAGCATCAAGCAGACCACCGACAAGATCACTTAATCCGTCTTTGAGTACGTCAATGATGGACAGAATCCATCCGACGATGGGGACCTCCTTAAGAGATTCTGACGTTTTTCCTATGACATCCTTGAATCCGTTCACGGTTTTGATAATTCCGCTATATGCGTTATACAATCCACCGGATGAAATCTGCTGCAAGCCTCCCAACAAATTTTCCATGCTTGCTTTCAGTCTGGTGGCGGTATCAGTCACATTACGCTGGGCCTGATTGGCGATATCAGTCTGTGTCTTCACATTGGCGGATGCAATGTCAGCATTCTGCCGTGCTGTTTCAAGAGCGTTTGCTGCGGCTTGTTTCTCACTTTCCGTTCCGCCCTTCTGCGCTTTGGTGTAATCATCCTGTGATTTCTTTAGTCTTTCCAAAGCAGCTGTTTCAATCCCTATGGCACTGATACGATTCTGTTCTGCTATTTGATAGGCTTTTACATCCTCTCCAAGTTTCTTGAAGTTGACTCCACTTGTACCACCCAAAGACTTTTCCATCTGGCTGATGGCGTCAATCAATGATTTCTGGCTTGCCTGATCGGAGTTCTTGAACTTGTCAGTCCGTACATATTTTTTCGCTTCGTCCAAGGCGGGCTTTATCATGTCGGAAAACATGGAACCAAACTCACCGAACACAGTAACCCAATCTATATTGGCTTTTATGGCTTCTGTTTCCTTGTTCTGTATGGCAACATCACGTTGTTTCTCCAGTAACTTTACTTGTGCACTATTAACACCGTTTTCTTCCTGTGCTTTCCTTATTTTTTCCGCATACTCTTGGGCGATAGCCAATTTCTGCTGCTGGAACGTGCCATATTCTTTCAAGTAGTCGTTCAAAGCCTGTTGTTCGGCTTTCAGCTGTCCTTCAGTTACATCGGAAATATCTTTATCTCTCATACTTTCGGCATTGGTATAAGCTTCTGAAATTTTCTGTGCCTGCTTGTCGGTCAGCTTACCGTTACCGGCTTTGCTCCATTCTTCCTCCTGTTTTCTTATCGCATCAATCTGTTTCTGATAATCAAGGTCAATCTGTTTCAACTTCTTTTCCGTGCCTTCTATCATCAGGTTGATTTCATCCTGTTGGTTCTGACGGTGAAGTGAAAGAAGTTGTTCGGCTGTCTTTTTTTGTTCTTTTTTTTGCTTTTCAGCAGCTTTTTCCTGCTTGGTCAAAGAACTACCAGTAATACCGCCCAAATTTTTATAGGCTTTTTCAGTTGTTTCTACTCGTTTCTTAGCTTCTTCATACAGCTTTGAAGTAAACTTGGATTTATTCTTTTCTATTTCAGAAAGTTTCTTCTTAGCATCATCCCAGTCTTTCTTCGCTTTCTCATAATCCTGCTTGTAGGTAGTTTTATTCTTCTCTGAATCAATTCGGGTTTGCTTGACTGATTTTGCTGTATCTATAAGTGTTTTTATGTCTTTCACATTATAGATTGCTTCATCAGACAAAGTACCCTTAATATCAATAGGCAAACGAAGTTTCACAGTTCCATTTCCCCCCTTTCCTCTGATACGCTTCTCCAACTCAGAGATGTAGCGGTCAAACTCATTAGTATTAACATCTTTAAGATTGGAAATGAACTGTTCGGAGATGCCTTTGCCTTTTTCTTGCAGCATGACATCACGCATAGCACGCAATTCTTTTAGTTTCTTCACATATCCATCAACGCCTTGCTGACCGGAAAGAGTTTTCAGCAGATTCTCGTAATATTTGATTTCAGATTCAATGTTAGAAAGTTCCTTGGTTTGCTTTTCTCCGGCACGTTTCGCATCTTCTTCCGTTATCTGTTGCTTTAGTTTAAGTATATCAGCCAACTTAATGGTTTCGATGTCATATTGAGCGAATATCTTAGGGTATTCTTTTCTTAACTCCGCTAAACTTCGACCTCTTTGTAAATCCGACAACGCTATATCACGAGAACTTTGTACGAGGGAATCAATCTTCTGTTTGTGTTCTTCTTCTTGCTTTTTAGCTTCTTCTTGCTGTTCATTAAACCTTCTCTGTGCCTTTTCTGCTTCTGTTGCCGAATCGCGGAAAGCCAACATTGCAACTCCAAGTCCTACTACAGCAGTAGCCAACAACACATAAGGATTGGTAAGCATTGCAGCGTTTAAAGCTAACTGCGCTTTTCGTGCCAATAAACGGGCATTGGTAAGTCCAATCTCCACAAGAGTATGTTTACTTTCGGCAGCAGTAACAAGCATCACTGCGGTCCGGTATGTACCATAAGTAACCACTAATCCAGCCAAGATCTTACCTACTGTTTCATAATTCTGAATCAACGAAGTTGTCATTTGAATACCGTCCATGATAACACTTTCCGACTTTGTTCCCAATTCGTTAAACACGGAATCCAAAGCATCCTGCATCATAGACAACTGACCGTTTATCTCTTTTGAAGCGTTTTCGGACATCTGATAGAATCGACCACCAGCGGAAGTAGCATCTATAAATGCCTGCTGAACCATTTCTGCGGAAATAGCCCCCTTAGACATCTCATCTTTGAGGGTAGCGATAGACTTACCGGTCTTTTCAGACATGATTTGCAGAGGATTAAATCCTGCATTAATCATCTGATTGAGGTCTTGACCCATAAGTTTACCGGCAGCGGACATCTGAGAGAATGCCAAAGTCATAGAATTAAACTTTTGTGTGTTCCCCATAGAAACATCGCCAATAGCTTGTAGATAACGGGGAACTTTCTCAGCTTCAATGTTGAAACCAAGCATCATCTGCGTGGCTGCTGTTACATCAGAAAATTCAAGCGGAGAAATTTTAGCGAACTCACGAACTTGTGACATGAGGGCATTGGCTTTCTCTTTGTTTCCCAATAAAGTTTCAATAGCAGTGTCAGCAGCCTGGAACTCGCCACGTACACGAATCATTTCAGAACCTAATGCCTTTAATACTCCAGCACCACCAATAACCGCCAATGCTTTCTTCCAAGAAATAGCGATACCGTTGTTACTCTCTACGATTTCCTTAGCATTATCATTGTAAAGGGCGTATTCATCCCGAAGTTTCTTTACGGAAAGACGCGCTTCGGCTTGTTGTTGGGTTAATCCAAATAAAGCTGCCTTTTCTTCATCAAGAGCTTTGCGGGCAGCATTGTATTCTTCTAACTTGCTATTTGCTGATAACGGATTCCTTTTCAATGCTATACGATAAGCATCCCCAAGTCGTTTTACATCCGCTTCAATATCCTTAACTACCGCTTTTTGAGCAAGAATCTTCTCTGTGAATCCATTCACGGCCTGGGAAGCATCGAAGATTTTCCTTTTGAATCCCGTTTCCATCTCCGCTCCAGCTTTGGCTGCATTAGTCACCAACTCATCCAATCTTTGGTTGGATGCAGCAAGTTGGGCATTCAAAGCCTTGAAAGCAGCAGGAGACTGCGTGCCATCCATGCTCATTAACTCTTGTTTTAACTTCACAATTTCATTACGGAGCCTTACAACTTCTTCCCAGTCACTACCTACCTTAAAATATAATTTCGCCATATCTATTTCTTTTTCCTACGATTAGCCAATTCCTTACCACTGATTCTATTCACTTTTTGACCACCATATACTGCGTGTAATTTATCCCGTTGCATCATCAGCAAATTCCGATAAGGGATAACCTCAAACACTTCTGTATAACTCAAATGAAGCGTGTCAATCAAATGGGCTATCTGCCCGAAGAACGTTGTGTTTCCTACTGTTTCGGTCTTGCTGCCAGCATCGACACGTTCCTCATCGAGCTGACACACTGAAAAGCCGAAATATCCATCATAGAGAAACAGACTTCCAAGGCATCTTTGACTTCTTCAAAAGTGCCGTTCTCCAATTCTTTGACCAAACTATCATTCCCGCAGATGAAGCATGAAATACCTTTCAGCATATCTTCAGTAGCTTCAGGAAGCTCTTTAATAGCTTCCATGACATTATCTCCAGTCATGCCGATATTGGAAAAATGATGAATGGCACGACAGATAATTTTAATTGTAGGAGGTTTAATGGTATAAACCATCCCTCCTATCTCCACATTCATGAAATCCAGCCCTAACAAAGCATCAGAAACCGTTTTTGCTGCTTGATTCATATTCTTAAACTAAAAGGGGGAATGGTATATATCCATCCCCCGGTTATCACTCTTGTGCTTTTACCAATGTTATCTCTTTTTTAAGAGTGGTATCAACTTCAGAAGGAGTGGTTTTAATATCTCCTGACTGAGTGACGTACCCCACTTTCGACACTTCATAGTGAACGGTAGCCCCAGCATTCACCTGCTTTGACTTGACCGTTACACCGTCCAACTTTACGGTCGCATCGGAAGGAGTAGGTACAATGGTTACTGTAGTTCATGCCTGCAAAGCTTTAATCTGCCCCTCTTCGTAGTTATACTCAGAAGAAACGCCTTCAATTCCCGGTTCCTGCACCAAGCCTTTTACAGCGATTGCAATTGCCTTATCCGTATTGGCTTCACGGGAAACAATACGGCATTTTGGGAAGATGAACCAGACATCATCATCGGTCAGACAGAACAATGCTTTGTTGATAATAACTTTATCCAAAGCACGCTTCCAACCCACATCTTTAGATGTTGCCTGAATAACATCGCCACCCATGAACGCTTTCTTGGTCTTCCAGTCATATTGTCCGATAGAGAAAGCGGGCGATACTTCTCCCGGCACATCATCGTAACGGTAATTCTTTCCCGTTAATTGGTTCTTGTACCCAGTAACGGAGGCTTCCGTTTCCTCAATCTGCCACGTTTCCCCGTGTACATTCAAGACCTCATCTTTGGCTTTGATAGCGGCTTGAATCAAAGTCTTTGCGATTTCGGGGGTAATGTCTGCCGTTACCTTATCAATATCGGCAAACAAGATTCTTTTTATTCCTACTGCTGAAATCATAATCTTATAGTTTTACATTTATTACTTCAAATAAAATTCTCACATTCACGTAATGGCATTTCAAAGCTGTATCCGCTTCCGCGCCAATTGATTCGATAGAGTAACGATAGGTTGTACCGTCATAGGTGCTTACTACATCATCAAGCAGCTTGTCAGCCTTTCTTTCAAGTTCGTTAAGCCGGATTGTGTTCGCTTCATTCTCGCTTAAATTGGGTACACATAGATTCACTTCTGCGAAAGATTTCTTCCAATACTTTCCCGGCTGTTGTTTCTTCGTGTGGATGACAATCCTTTCGGACTTCAATTCACCCGTCAGCGTTTCACCATCAGGCACTATATCTATTCCGAAAGCCTTGCAGTCCCGATAGAGAATGTTTCCTATGTCGGTAGTTACTATCATT
>OHDV01000558.1_pt1 | contig 15847 bp, 13 predicted proteins | sample 1567041 | NCBI WGS metagenome assembly OHDV01 (sample SAMEA3879517, study PRJEB24766) | human gut metagenome | biome: human-associated habitat; feature: feces | place: USA | collected 1985/1987
TTCCGTTATCTCGGCCGGAATCTTTTCGGCGGCGGCCTCTACGTTTTTGGGATATACATACGGCAGTCCGTATTCTGCTAGAATGGCATGCATCTCAGTGGTGTTTTCGCCTGCCTTGCCCAAGATGTCCATAACTTGCCCGATTGGGTTTTTGGCTTCTTTCGGCCATTCTATTATTTTTACGACAGCTTTATCGCCATTTTTCCCTCCTTTCAATTTATCTTTGGGAATGAAAATGTCATTTGCCAGCGTACGGTTTTCGGTAACAAGGAAAGCATAGAATTTGTCGACTTTCAATGTTCCGACGAATGTATCGTTTGCCCGTTCGATGATTTCAATTACTTCTCCTTCGGGGTTGCGGTTCTTGCGTTTTGCAAACAAGGCAATTTTGACTTTGTCGTTGTTCATGGCGTGTGCCGAGTTTCTTTCGGCTATAAAGATGGTCTCTCCTCCGTCCTCCGGGATGAAAGAGTTCTTACCATTGCTTTTACGCTGAAAAATACCCGTCATAATCAGTCCGTGGTCGTTCAGCTTATATTGCCCTTTTTCAACTTCTTGTAAGAAATCATCCGCTATCATTTCGAGGATGATGTCGGCGCAAAGCATTTTAAGAGGATGAGTAGTTAAGTTTAACCCGCTTGAGAGCTGTTTGAGGCTGAATGTTTCATTCGGCTTGGCACGGAAATAGTTGATGAGGCGTTCTGCCAGTTCACTCTTCTTCATGCGTTTTCCTGCTTTTTTTTCTTTCTTTTTAGCCATAAATGGGTATTTTAATGTATTATGTGCTACAAAGTAAACAAAATAATTGGAATAGCGGTTCAATAGATGCATTAAATTTGGTTGAATATGAATGAAACGTGCTATCTTTGTCCGTTCAAAAATGACGATTATGGCTGAACTTGAGAAAAGAGCTAGAGAAAAAGGAATCTATAAAGTTACTTTATGGGGCAGCTTTGCTAATTTCCTGCTGGTTATTTTTAAATTTCTGGCCGGGATAGCAGGGCATAGTGCTGCTATGATGGCAGATGCCGTACATTCTCTTTCCGATTTCGTAACGGATGTGGTGGTCATACTGTTTGTTCGTATTTCCAATAAGCCTCAGGACAAGGGACATGATTACGGCCACGGCAAGTATGAGACTTTGGCTACTGCCTTGATTGGAGTGGCACTTTTGGGAGTAGGCTGCGGAATCTTATGGAACGGTGCCGGCGAAATCTTGGCCTTTATGCGCGGAGAACAGTTGCGTGCGCCCGGAGTGCTTGCACTGATTGCGGCTCTTGTCTCTATCTTATTGAAGGAGATATTGTATCAATACACTGTCCGTATGGGCAGAAAGTACAACTCTCAAGCAGTGATTGCCAATGCATGGCATCATCGGAGCGATGCATTGTCTTCTATCGGAACGGCTTCAGGTATTGGCGGAGCTATTCTGCTCGGTCCTCATTGGGTGGTGCTCGACCCTATTGCCGCTGTGATAGTCAGTTTCTTTATAATGAAAGTGTCTGTCAAGCTCTTGGTCCCTTGTATTGATGAACTGCTGGAAAAATCATTGCCCGAAAGTGTGGAACACGAGATTGAGCAGACGGTTCTGGCTTTCGACGGGGTAACAGAGCCTCATCATTTGCGCACACGGCGTATCGGGAATAACTATGCCATAGAGATTCATGTCCGTATGAATGGGGATATACCGTTATATAAAGCTCATGAGACAGCTACGGCAATCGAACGGAAATTGAAAGAAAAATATGGAGAAGATACCCATGTGGGTATTCATGTGGAACCGGTGAAGTAAAATGTGATAAGGAAGAATGGAAAAAAGAATATTGGTAACCGGAGCAAGCGGGTTTATCGGCAGTTTTCTGGTGGAAGGCGGCTTGGAAAGAGGCATGCAGGTATGGGCAGGAGTGCGTAAAAGCAGTAGCCGCAAGTATTTGAAGGATTCCCGTATCCGGTTTGCCGAACTGGATTTTGCTCATCCCGGAAGGCTGGTGGAACAATTGACGGGTCACAAACAAATGCATGGAGGATGGGATTATATCATTCATTGTGCGGGTGTGACTAAATGTCGTCATAAAGAAGAGTTTGAACAAGGAAATTATATTTATACCCGTAATTTCGTAGAGGCGCTGCAAGCATTGGATATGGTTCCCGAACAATTTATCTATATCAGTTCGCTTAGTATCTTCGGACCTATACGTGAAGAGAATTATACGCCCATTAATGAACATGATACGGCGATGCCCAATACCGCTTATGGAGTCAGTAAACTGAAGTCGGAACATTATCTGCAATCATTGTCCGGTTTCCCGGTTGTGATTTTCCGGCCGACCGGAGTCTATGGTCCTCGAGAGAGAGATTATTTCCTGATGGCCAAATCAATCAAACAGCACGTAGACTTTGCCGCCGGCTTCAAACGTCAGGACCTTACCTTTATCTATGTGAAGGACTTGGTGCAGGCAGTCTATCTGGCTATAGAGCATAAAGTGAAGCATCGTGCCTATTTTGTAAGTGACGGAAATGTATATTCCAGCCGTGCTTTCTCCGATTTAATACAAAAAGAGCTTGGTAATCCGTGGGTTATACACTTTAAATGTCCGCTATTTATTTTAAAAGTTGTATCTTTGCTCGCTGAATTTTCAGCGCGTTGCTTGGGAAAGGTAAGCACGCTGAATCGTGATAAATATAAAATAATGAAACAACGCAACTGGCAATGCGACATTACTCCTTTGACGGATGAATTGGGATATCGTCCCGAATATCCGCTGGAAAGGGGAGTAAAAGAGATTATTGCCTGGTATAAGAAAGAAGGATGGCTTTAAATTTATTTAAACGTGTAGACAGTGTAAAAGGATTGTTTGCCGTCGAGAGTATCAGCTTGATATATAATGCTCTCACTACGATTATGGTTTTGATATTGTGGCCGCGCATGGATCATCCCGGCACAATGTTGCTGGAACGTGCAGGTATTGTGGTTATCACTTTTGCATTGATATATTTGTATCATAAATATCCTTGTAAATTATCCGCATTCATTCGTATGGCTGTACAAATGGCATTTTTGGCTTATTGGTATCCCGATACCTTCGAGTTCAACCGCTTGTTCCCGAATCTGGATAATTTCTTTGCCTCTGCAGAACAATTCCTGTTCCGTTGCCAGCCATCGGTGGAGTTCAGCGAACTTTGCCCGTCCATGTGGTTCAGCGAGCCCTTTAATCTAGGCTATTTTGCTTATTATCCGATGATTGCGATAGTGACAATCTATTATTTCCTTTTCCGTTTTGAATGGTTTGAAAAGGTATCTTTTGTATTGGTTACTTCATTTTTCATCTATTATCTTATTTATATATTGGTCCCTGTGGCCGGTCCGCAGTTTTACTTTCCCGCCATCGGCATGGATAACGTGATGGCGCAACACTTTCCGGCGATTGGAGATTATTTTAATCACAATGATATTCTGTTGCCCGGTCCCGGTTTCGACCATGGTTTCTTTTATAATCTTGTAGAGGCTTCTCAGGAGGTGGGCGAACGTCCTACCGCGGCTTTCCCCAGTTCGCATGTCGGTATTTCCACTATCATCATGATTATGGCCTATCGGGTAAATAAGAAGTTATGCTGTTTCCTGGCACCCTTTTATGTGCTTCTTTGCTGCGCCACGGTTTATATTCAGGCACATTATCTGATAGATGTGATTGCCGGTTGGGTTTCTGCTGTTTGTATTTATATTGCGGCTACGTGGATGTATAAACGCTGGTTCGCTTCGGTGGTGTTCCAATTGGTGGCCAGATAGAAACGGATAGAGAGGCAGGCGGTTTCTTATTGTCGGCTAAGGCTTTTTAAACGGAAGATTATTACAGTCTACGGCAATGGACTGTACAGTCCACTGTAGCAGACCGTACGGTCTACCGTAGCAGACTGTACGGTCCATTGTGGCAGTCTGTAGTAATCCGACTAATGGAAAGGCTTAATCTGAAGGGCGGGAATGCTTGTTCCGACTGATGTCGGAGCAAATTGATTAAAAAAAAAGTGCATAAAGGATGCAACGTTTGCCCGGTCAGATACGTCTAACATATATAAAAACGATAATATTATGAAAAAAACAGTATCTATTTTTATGTTATTTGCCTTGGCGTTAGTATCTACAACGGTATGGGCAGAATCTTTGAGTGAGAGAATCAGAGCAAGTAAGAACAATGTGACAAAGGAAGTGAATGTGGGCGGTTTTGATGCGGTCTGCCTGAATGGAAGCAGCAAGATTATTTATACCCAGACTTCAGGGAAACAGGAACTTGAGCTCTCTGTACCGGATAACTTGCAGGATATTGTGCAAGTGTATGTAAAAAATCGTACCTTGATTATTGAGTTGAAAAAAGGGTATTCCGTTTCTTTTGAGAATGGCGCCAGCCTGGAACTACGTGTAGCTGCACCCATGGTGAGAAGTGCAGTGATCAATGGTTCGGGTGATATTATCTTTGAAAATGGAGTTGACGTGAACCATGGCATTGACTGGACGGTGAATGGCAGTGGTGACATTGACGCCGACAAGGTGAAATGCCGTAAGATGAATGTCGCTGTCAACGGTTCGGGCGATGTTACGTTATCGGGCAAGTGTACGAAAGCTAACTATTCGTTAAGCGGTTCCGGTGACATTGCGGGTTCTTACTTGAAAGCAAAACAAGCTACGGTTTATACGTCTCCGCGTAGTACCGGCGACATTTCGTGCTATGCTTCCGAAAAGATAATCATCAATAAAGAAGGCAAGAATAGCGATGTGTCTTACAGCGGAAACCCCCGTACTGTAGAAAAGAACAGCACGAAGGGCAGACACCATCGGCATTCCAATGATGATTAAAGAGTATAGTTGCCTTTTATATAGTCAAGGATACTGAAAAGCTCCTTTACTGTTTCGGCACGAAGCATGGCGATACGCGTTTCCTTAAAGTTGGGAATTCCTTTAAATATGGGAGATGCAGCCAGATGGCGGCGTACATGCAATATACCGCGGCGTTCGTCCAGCAGATTGACGCTGTCCAACACTTCCCGGCGGAGGACATCCATTTTCCAGTCGAAAGACAGAGGTGGGAGTTCTTCGCCGGTTTCTATATAATGCTTCACTTCTTTGAATATCCAGGGGCGTCCGAAGCTGGCACGTCAGATCATGATGGCATCTACCCCATAGAGGTCAAAACACTCTTTGGCACGTTGCGGTGTGGTTACATCTCCATTGCCGATGACAGGAATATGTATGCGCGGATTCTTCTTTACCTCGCCTATCAAGGTCCAATCCGCTTCACCGGTATACATCTGTGCACGTGTGCGTCCGTGGATGGTTAACGCTTCGATGCCGCAATCCTGCAACTGCTCGGCCAGGCTGACAATGATTTTATGGTCATTGTCCCATCCCAAGCGTGTCTTCACGGTGACGGGAATCTTTACTGCATCCACCACGGCGCGGGTAATTTCCAGCATCAGCGGAATATTCTGCAACATGCCTGCGCCTGCTCCTTTGCCTGCGACGCGCTTCACGGGGCAGCCGAAGTTAATGTCCAGAATGTCAGGACGTGCTTCTTCCACTATCTTGGCGGCCTCTACCATTGTTGCCGTATCTTTTCCGTAAATCTGGATGGCTACGGGGCGTTCTTCGTCATTGATGTTCAGCTTTTGCATGGTTTCCCTACCGAACGTATCAGGGCATCGGCCGACACGAATTCGGTATATACCATGTCGGCACCGAACTTTTTGCACATCAGGCGGAAAGCCGGGTCGGTCACATCCTCCATCGGAGCTAATAAAACGGGGTGTTCTCCCAAGTCTATATGGCGTATTTTCATATTCTAACAGTTATTTGGCTGCAAAAATACGGAAAAAAGCCTACCTTTGCACACACATAATCAAAAGAATAATGAAAGCTTCTATAAAAGACTTTGAAATAATGGCTCCTGTCGGCTCGCGTGAGTCGTTGGCTGCCGCTATACAGGCAGGTGCGGACTCCATTTATTTTGGTATTGAAAGCCTGAATATGCGTGCCCGGTCTGCCAATACATTTACTATTAATGATTTGCGCGAGATAGCGCAGATTTGTGATGCGCATGCCATCAAGAGTTATCTGACCATCAATACTATTATTTATGACGAGGATATTGCCTTGATGCGTACAATTGTGGAGGCGGCAAAAGAAGCCGGAATCAGTGCTGTGATTGCTGCCGATGTTGCGGTGATGGCTTATTGTAATGAGATTGGACAGGAGGTACATCTCTCCACTCAGTTGAATATCAGCAATGCAGAGGCTCTGAAATTCTATGCCCGCTTTGCCGATGTGGTGGTGCTGGCACGTGAATTGAATCTGAAACAGGTGAAAGTGATTTATGATACTATCCGGAATGAACAGATAAAAGGGCCGAAAGGTGAGCCGGTCCGGATAGAAATGTTCTGTCACGGAGCGTTATGCATGGCAGTGTCGGGCAAGTGCTATCTCAGTCTGCATGAGATGAATGCGTCTGCCAATCGTGGCGCTTGCATGCAGATTTGCCGCCGTGCATACGAAGTGAAGGATAAAGAAAGTGATATAGAGCTGGAAGTAGACAATAAATATATCATGTCTCCCAAAGACTTGAAGACCATTCATTTCATGGATGAAATGATTGAGGCCGGTGTGCGTGTGTTCAAGATTGAAGGGCGCGCCCGCGGCCCTGAGTATGTACGCACGGTGGTGGAATGTTATAAAGATGCTATCCGTTCTTATCTGGAAGGTACGTTTACAGAGGAAAAGAAACAGAAGTGGGATGAGCGCCTGAAAACAGTCTTTAACCGCGGATTCTGGAATGGTTATTATCTGGGACAGCGATTGGGTGAATGGAGCAGGAATTATGGTTCCGAAGCCACCGAACGTAAAGTATATGTGGGAAAAGGCATTAAATACTTCTCCAATATCGGTGTGGCTGAGTTTCTGGTGGAGGCGGCCGAAATGAAGGTGGGTGACAAGTTGTTGATAACAGGGCCTACCACAGGTGCCGTATTCTTCACATTGGATGAGGCAAGAGTCGATTTGAAGCCGGTAGATGTGGTGCGGAAAGGTCAGCATGTTTCATTTAAAGTTCCCGAAAAGATACGCCCCAGCGACAAGCTTTATAAGTTGGTATCTCCCGAAAGCTTGAAGAAGAACTGAACGGGTTTATCAACGTTGGTATAGTAAATAGAGGATGATAGAAAAGATTTCATCTAAAATGTTTATCTTTGCAACTCAATAACAAATAAGTACTTACACGCTATGAATATAGAAGAAAAACTTACCGCGTCCATTATCAGCGCTATCAACATGCTGTACGGACAGGAAGTACCAGCAAAAATGGTACAGCTCCAGAAGACCAAGAAAGAGTTTGAAGGACACCTCACATTGGTTGTTTTCCCTTTCTTGAAAATGTCTAAGAAAGGCCCTGAACAGACTGCACAGGAAATCGGTGCATATTTGTGCCAAAATGCTCCTGAGCTGATATCTGCTTATAATGCGGTAAAAGGATTCTTGAACCTGACTATTGCCTCGGATTGCTGGATTGAGCTGTTGAATTCCATTCAGGCTCAACCGGAATATGGCATCGAGAAAGCTACTGAAAACTCTCCGCTGGTGATGATTGAGTATTCTTCTCCGAATACGAACAAGCCTTTACACTTGGGACACGTCCGCAATAATCTGTTGGGTAATGCGTTGGCAAATGTAATGGCGGCAAATGGCAATAAGGTGGTGAAAACCAATATTGTGAACGATCGTGGAATCCATATCTGCAAGTCTATGCTGGCTTGGCTGAAATATGGTAATGGCGAAACTCCCGAATCGTCAGGCAAGAAAGGCGACCACCTGATTGGCGATTATTATGTGGCTTTTGACAAGCATTACAAAGCGGAAGTAAAAGAGCTGATGGCTCAATATCAGGCAGAAGGGATGAACGAGGAAGAAGCTAAAGCAAAAGCTGAGGCTGAGTCACCTTTGATGCAGGAAGCCCGCGAAATGCTGCGTAAGTGGGAGGCTAACGACCCCGAAATCCGTGCGCTTTGGAAAAAGATGAATGATTGGGTGTATGCCGGTTTTGATGAGACCTATAAGATGATGGGGGTTGGTTTTGATAAGATTTACTACGAATCGAATACCTATCTGGAAGGAAAGGATAAAGTGATGGAAGGTCTTGAAAAGGGCTTCTTCTATCGCAAAGAAGACAATTCGGTATGGGCCGACCTTACTGCGGAAGGATTGGATCACAAGCTGCTGCTCCGTGGAGACGGAACTTCGGTGTATATGACTCAGGATATCGGTACTGCCAAACTTCGTTTTCAGGACTATCCTATCGATAAGATGATATATGTAGTGGGAAATGAGCAGAATTATCATTTTCAGGTATTGTCCATCTTGCTTGATAAGCTGGGCTTTGAATGGGGCAAAGGATTGGTTCATTTCTCATACGGTATGGTAGAATTGCCGGAAGGTAAGATGAAGAGCCGTGAAGGAACCGTGGTGGATGCCGATGATTTGATGGAAGCTATGATTGAGACTGCGAAAGAAACTTCAGCCGAGCTGGGTAAGCTGGATGGCTTGTCTAAAGAAGAAGCCGATGATATTGCCCGCATTGTAGGCTTGGGAGCTTTGAAGTATTTTATCCTGAAAGTGGATGCACGTAAGAACATGACGTTTAATCCGAAGGAATCCATTGATTTCAATGGCAATACAGGACCTTTCATCCAATATACTTATGCCCGTATCCGGTCGGTGTTGCGTAAAGCAGCCGAATCAGGTATCGTTATTCCCGAAGTGATTCCGGCAGGATTGCAACTGAGTACAAAAGAAGAAGGCTTGATTCAGATGTTGGCTGACTTTAAGACAGTTGTGAAGCAAGCAGGTACGGATTATAACCCATCTATTATTGCCAACTATACATACGATTTGGTGAAGGAGTATAATCAGTTCTATCATGACTTCAGCATTTTGCGTGAAGAAGACGAAGCACTTAAGATTTTCCGTCTGGCATTGAGCGCCAATGTGGGTAAGATTGTAAAGAGTGCGATGGGTCTGTTGGGTATTGAAGTGCCGGAGCGCATGTAAGCAGCTCGCACGCAGGGTGTAATCTCAAAGCAGATGGCAAAAAAACAAAAATACTATGTAGTATGGAAAGGAGTCAGTCCGGGGGTATATCATTCCTGGACTGATTGCCAGTTACAGATTAAGGGTTATGAAGGTGCACTCTACAAATCCTTTGACACCCGGGAAGAAGCAGAACAAGCATTTGCTTCCTCTGCGTTCCATTATGTGGGAAAGAATGCGGTGAAGAAAGAAGAAACTCCCCGGCAACTTCCCGAGAACTTTGATATGAATTGTTTGGCTGTCGATGCCGCTTGCAGCGGAAATCCCGGTCCTATGGAATATCGTGGGGTTTATCTTCTTACCGGACAGGAAATTTTTCATTTCGGTCCTGTATATGGAACCAACAATATCGGTGAGTTTCTTGCCATTGTGCATGCATTGGCATTGATGAAGCAAAAAAACATCAATATGCCTGTTTACTCAGATAGCCGGAATGCCCTGAGTTGGGTGAAACAGAAAAAATGCAAGACCAAGCTCGAACGTACGCCAAAGACCGAGGAACTATTTCAGATGATAGAGCGGGCCGAGAATTGGTTGAAAAATAATGCTTATACCACTCCCTTGTTGAAATGGGAGACCGACCGGTGGGGAGAGGTTCCCGCAGACTTCGGGCGGAAATAAAGATATCTATAATAATTTAAGGATATGAAGAAACGGATTGCTTATATCAGCCTGTATTTCTTTACGGTCTTACTGATATTTATTTTGCAGAAGCCATTATTTATGCTTTATAATGGCGCTATTGAAAAAGGATTCGGCTTTACTGATTTTCTGCACGTGATGATTCACGGGGCCGGTCTTGATGCGGCCATGACCGGTTATCTGACCGCATTTCCTTTCCTTCTTATATTAATTAGTATTTGGTTTCGGCGGTTTCCGTTGAAGAAAATCCTTTGGGGATATTATGCGTTTGTTGCCACTCTTGTCTCTGTTATATTTGTGGCAGACATGGGTCTTTATCCTTTCTGGGGCTTTAAACTGGATGCCTCTGTTTTCCTTTATATTGATTCTCCCAAAGAGGCTTTGGCAAGTGTTTCGATTGGTTTCATCCTGCTGCGGGTGCTGGCGATAGTATTGCTTATTGTGCTGAATACGTGGATATTGCTGAAAATAACTCCTTCGGTATTAACTGCTGCGCGGAAGAGGGTGGCAGCCACAGGAGCCATGTTGCTGATAGGCGGCGTATTGTTTATCATTATCCGTGGGGGAGTTACCGAGTCGACTTCCAACGTCGGTCAGGTGTATTTCAGCAGCGAGCAGTTTTTGAATCATTCGGCTGTCAATCCTGATTTCAGTTTGCTTTCTTCTATGGGGAAATCGCAGGACTTTGCTTCTGAATTTAATTTCTTCGAAGAAGAAAAACGCGCCGGGTTGTTTGACGGGCTTTATCCTTCGACAGATGGAGACAGTATCATTGAGGTGTTGAATACAAAGCGCCCCAATATTCTTATCATTTTGATGGAGAGTTATGGAGGTACTTTTATCGAACCTCTGGGCGGTATTCCCGATGTAGCTCCTCATTTCAACCGCTTGACAGAAGAGGGCGTTTTCTTTACCAACTGTTATGCCAACAGTTTTCGGACTGACCGCGGTACTGTCTGTACCTTCAGTGGATATCTGGGACTTCCGACGGCCTCGGTCATGAAAATCCCGGCAAAGAGCCGCACTTTGCCTTCCATTGCAGAGGAATTGGTGAAAGCGGGGTATAAGACCGATTTTCTTTATGGAGGAGATATCAACTTTACCAATATGAAGAGCTATTTGTTGAGTAAGGGCTATCAGCGTCTTACTGCCGACAAAGATTTCTCTTTAGCCGAACAGACCAGTAATGCATGGGGAGTAAATGATGATATTACATTTGAGTATCTGTACAATCAATTGAAAGATAGAAAAGAAACTCCGTGGCACACGGCTTTTCTTACTCTGAGCAGTCACGAACCGTTTGAAGTTCCTTATCATCGCTTGGACGAACAGATTCCCAATGCCTTTGCCTTTACAGATGATTGCCTGGGCAAATTTATAGAGAAATTGAAACAGACTCCGGTGTGGAAAGATTTACTGGTTATCTGTTTGCCCGATCATGGTTTTTATTATCCCCGTGAAGGGCTGAACACTTCCCCCCGGTTCTATCACATACCCATGCTGTGGCTTGGAGGAGCAGTGAAGCAACCGGTAAAAATAGACAAGATTATGAATCAGGCCGATTTAGCCGCTACTTTGTTGGGGCAACTGGGTTTGGATCATTCTTCTTTCAACTTCAGCCGTAATGTGTTGGGCAGTGATTACACCTACCCGTTTGCTTTTTATAGTTTCAATAATGGCTTTGCTTTCCGTGACAGTACGGGAGTGACAGTGGTTGATAATAATTCGGGAAATATATTGCTGGAGGAACCTGCCGGAACCAATACCCGTATAGACAAAGGCAAAGCAATTCTTCAAAGTGTATACGACGATTTGGGAAGACGATAAACGGTTTGTTATCCTTTCTCCTCCTTCTCCGGAGTGCCGGTACCCATGTGTAGGACATGAGGGCCCGGCAGCTTTTTTAATGTAATTGTTTGATTCCGAACGGTGTCTCCGTGATACCTGTTTTACGTGTATTACGACGGATATTGATATTCTTTTCTATCGATTCCTTTGTCTTGTAAGGGCGTTTATGATCCAGATGGAGTACGATGGCAGAATAGCGTATCTGTTTGGATTTGATTCCCAAGTTGAACATCCGTTCTCCGAACTCCCTGTCCTGTCCGCCATAATGCATTTCTTCGTTAAATCCATTGACGGTGAATATATCTTCTCTCCATCCGGAGGCGTTGCAACCGTTCCATGTGGCTTTGGTCGGGGTGATGGCGTTCATAAAACGCGTAAAAGTCTTATTCTTAATAAGCTTGGTACATTTGAAGTTGCATTTCATGTGCTGTTCTTTCAGCCAGGAGAGAGAGAAGGCATTCTCACTCTTTATATCGTTATAAGTAAGCTGTTTGCTGATATCCATCGGCAATTTGAAGTAGCCTCCCGATAGGAAATAACCCTTTTCGGCGTATGCGGCATGTGTGGCTATAAAGTCTTTGCGCGGAATGCAGTCCTGATCCGTGAATATCAGATAATCAGATTCGGAAGCCAGAATAGCACTGTTCAGGATTCGTGATTTCTGGAAGCCGTTATCTTCATGCCATACATGCTTGATAGGTAGTTTGTCTTTAAAACTTTCTATCAGCCGGCGGGTGTCTTCTTTGGAACCATCGTCGGCAATGACAATTTCATCCGCAGGATGTGTTTGAAAAAGATAGCCCCAGAGGACTTTTTCAAGCCATGCCGGGTTGTTGTAAGTAGAGATAATTACTCCGATACTGTAGGCAGAAGTTTGCTTCATGATTTATTGTTATGATATAATGTGGACAAAGATAGATTATTTCTTTGAAAAGAATAAAGGGTTCTACTTATTTTTACTACTTTTGTTGCCTGTAAGCCAATATGGGAGAACTAATAAACTAGAAAAAGATATAATGAAAACTATTTCTTTTAATAAGGTATGGCTGACCGGTAATGAAAAAAATTATATAACTCAGGCATTATCAGAAGGAAAAACATGTGGCAATGGTAACTTTACTCATAAATGTCAGTCTTTCTTTGAGGAAAAGCTTGGAAGTTGTAAATGTTTACTGACCACCTCTTGTACTGATGCACTTGAAATGTGTGCTATGCTGGCCGGCATTCAGCCCGGTGATGAAGTTATTGTGCCTTCTTATACTTTCGTTTCTACAGCCCTTGCCTTTGTGAGGCAGGGAGCCAGGATTGTTTTTGCCGATAGCCGTATGGATAACCCCTGTATTGACGAGCAGAAGCTGGAAGCCCTGGTAACTCCTCGTACCCGTGCCATTGTTCCTGTACATTATGCCGGAATAGCTTGCGATATGGATGTTATTCTGGCAGTGGCCGAACGCCATAATTTGCTGGTGATAGAAGATGCGGCGCAGGCAATAGATAGTTTCTATAAAGGGCGTCCGTTAGGCAGTATAGGTCATTTGGCCGCTTTCTCATTCCATGAAACAAAGAATATCCAGTGCGGCGAAGGTGGCTTATTGGCCATTAATGATCCCCGCTTTGTGAAGCGTTCCGAAATCCTTTGGGAGAAAGGAACGAACCGTGCCGAATTTTTCCGGGGTGAGATTAATAAATACGGCTGGGTGGATACAGGCTCTTCTTTTCTTCCGCCCGAGTATGTGGCTGCTTTCTTGTGGGCACAGCTGGAAGCATTGGACTCCATCCAGCAGAAGCGGAAAGAGATTTGGAATATGTATTATCAGAACCTGCAAGGCATTTCGAGCCTGTCGTTGCCTGTGTTGCCCGATTATGCAACGAATAATGCCCATGCCTTTTATGCTGTGTGTGCCACTCCCGAAGAAAGAACGGCATTAATCCGTTATCTGAAATCTCATGGTGTCTATTCTGTATTCCATTATTTGAGTCTGCACAAAAGTGATTTTGTGAAGAATCAAAAGTGGGAGGTAGAAGAGTTGCCACAGGCAGATAAATACACAGACTGCCTGGTGCGTTTTCCGTTGTTTTATGCTTTGGAGCCCGATGAAGTGAAGTATATCTGTGAACAAATCAAGTCTTTTTATACATCAGAGAGATGAAGCTTCATTTGGTGAACGATGAGAAGATTATCAATCGTACGATTGATGCCTTCGAAGAAGTGTTTCCGGGAGAGAATCTGTTTGTTGTGACCAATCGCACTTCTTCCTTTAAATGGGTAAGAAAGGAAACCAATGTACTTTCGCGGACAGAATTTTTTGCCCGCAAGGATGAGTTTTCGTTCTCTGAGGTCTATATTCATCTGCTCAATAAGCGTAAGATGGATGTTCTTAATAAACTGGATTTGCAGGGAGTGGTTGTCTATTGGATTGTATGGGGGATGGATTTGTATAATAAGCTGTTGGTCCCCAAAGGTTTCCGTATGATTGATCCCACTACTTCCTATTATAAAAGAAAAAATCGGCAGAATATGTTGTGGCGTCCGTTTGACAGATGGAAACAGCAATGGAATGCCCGAAAGACAATACGCTTCATCAAGCAGAAAGTGGATTATATTGTTACTGATACGACAGAAAACGATTATCAGTATTTAATGCGCTATTATCCGGAATTGCAATCAAAGCCTTGGAAAGATTTCTTTTACTATCCTTTGGACATTATTTTGGGTAAAGAGCTGATGAATAGCGAAGTCTGCGGCAACAGCATCATGATTGGCAACTCCGCTTCCGGCACTAACAACCATGAGTATGTGATGCGTATTCTGTCTAAGCTGGATATCGGTTCGCGACGAGTGATTGTTCCGTTGAGTTATTCGGGTAAGAAAGGATATGTGGACCATGTTCTTCAATCAGGCAGATTGCTTTTGGGTGAGAATTTTTCGCCGTTATTGGATTTTATGCCGTTGGACGAGTATAATCGTCTTCAGTCGGATGTCAGTGTTGCCTTGTTCGGCAATTGGCGGCAGGAAGCTATCGGAAATATTATTGTAGCACTTTATTTGGGAGCAAAAGTATTCCTTTCGCATGTAAATCCGGTTTATGAATGGGCACAGTCTCACGGGCTGACTGTTTATGAATTGGAGAAACTGTCACAAAAAGAGCTGGATACACCCTTAGACCGTGAAACGAAGTTGAAAAACAGGCAGATACTTTTGTCGCTTTATACCAAAGAGAGAATGTACCGTCTGATAAAGGACTTATCCGTCTGATTGTTATTCTATCTTATTTTCTAGGCAGACTATTGAGAAGTCTCTGTATTTTTACTTAATTTTGTACCCATCTCAACTTGGAACTTGATTTAGAGCATGAAAGATAAATTGCTAAGCAAGCAAGGATGGGTGATATTATTGATATGTATCATCTCCTTTTTTATTAATAATCGGGTTGTTGTGCCGGATATCATGGAAGCACGCAACATGGTAACCGCCCGTGAAATGGTACATGACGGCAATTGGCTGGTACCGACCATGAACGGAGATTTGCGTTTGGAGAAACCACCTTTACCGACGTGGCTGACTGCAGTGGCGGAGATGATTTCGCCCGACAATCTGGCTCTTCAGCGTGCGATGGCAGGTTTTGCAGCCATCTTGCTGGTTGCCTTCTTCTATCTCACGGCTGTGCAAGTGATGCGTAATAAGCGTTATGCCTTTATTTCCACCATTTTGCTTTGCACCTGTTACAATATTATTCTGATGGGGCGTACGGCCTCGTGGGACATTTATTGCCATGCATTTATGATGGGGGCGATTTATTTCCTTATCAGGGCATTTGCGGCCAAAGCCTGTTCTTGGAAAGACTTTACTTGGGCAGGCGTATTTATGGGGCTGTCGTTTATGAGTAAAGGTCCTGTCTCCTTCTATGCCTTGTTGTTGCCGTTCCTCATTTCTTATTGTTATATCTACCGGCCGTCGATGAAAGGGAAGTGGAAAGCTCTTGCGGTGATGATTGCCGTTTGTCTGATTGTTGGTTGCTGGTGGTATGCGTTTATCTATCTGTTTCATGGCGATGCCATGTCATACGTGGCAGATAAGGAGTCGGCAGCATGGATTAACCGGAATGTCCGTCCGTGGTATTACTATTGGAGCTTTTTCCTCGAAACCGGAGTATGGGCAATACTATTGCTTTCCTCCCTGTTTCTCCCGTTATGGTCTAAAGAAGACAGAAAAAGGAAAGAATATCTTTTCCC
>OHDV01000560.1_pt1 | contig 15820 bp, 18 predicted proteins | sample 1567041 | NCBI WGS metagenome assembly OHDV01 (sample SAMEA3879517, study PRJEB24766) | human gut metagenome | biome: human-associated habitat; feature: feces | place: USA | collected 1985/1987
TACAGGACTTCGGGGAGGAATTTTATGTTCTTTGAAGTTTTACCGGACAGCAATATATGAATTTATAAAAGCCTATCTATGATAGAGCATCACTTTCGTCTGCCTATTTGCCTCGTTGGGAGTATAATCGGATATTCCACCTTCGTTTATAAGAGTGATACAATCAGATGCCACCCCTCTCTTATTCAATTCCTTGGCAATGAATTTTGCCCTGAAAGTTCCAAGATTCTTGTTTATTTCTGCCGAACCAGTAGCACTATCAGCTGCCCCGACTACCTTTACTCTTAAGCAATGTTCGTTGGTGACGTGTGCAATCTCGTCCAAGTTCAGTAACTGCAACGGAGTGACAAGCTGCGTTGTGCCAAGCTCAAAAAAGAAGTAAACGGGTGTCCCAATACAAACATTGCCATTTTGCATTTCAGAAAAATAGTCAGAGGTTCCGTGTTCATTCCGATCGAACAAGGAAGTGCTATCATTTTGGACAGGCGTGTTGCCGTCCCAACGCTTGTTGTTCAATCTTGCACGAAGAGAATTCAAACCGCTGTAGTCATTGCGAGTGTAGTGGTCACCAACATTACTATTGGCAGTTGGGCAATGATTAGAATAGGCATATTCGACATCCGTGTGAGCAGATTTGCCGATACGCTTCCATCCAACTTTACCAATATTGAAGGACAATCCTGCTGTCAAAGACATCAGATGATCACCAAATCTACCGACTTTTCCATAGCCGTCAAACTCCTGAAAGGTGGTCGTATTGCCAATCTCTAAAGTAGCTGATAGTCGTTTCGTTAGACGATACTGACCTTGAATGCCGTAAGAGAGTGCAAAAGGCTTTTGGCCATTACTCTTATTGTGGAGCAAACCGACACCAACAAACGGAACGATACCCAAACGGACATAATCCTGTTTGCCGTATCTGTTTCCAAGCACATTCCACATAAAATCAGCGTGAAGATGCTGATAGTCTTGAACGGCAAGATTACAGTCTTTGAACTGCACACCTTGGTAATATAAGCGACCACCGACAGCTGGCGTAATCCATTTGCCGAATGTCAATCCGAATGTCGGCTTGATACGTCCGAACAAATCCTCACAACCTAATGGTTTGCCGATGAAAGCATTAGTTCCTCCAGAAACACCAACAAACCAATTGTCTGACCATAAAGAACCAATAGCAACGGCATCTTCATTTGACGGACTTCCAAAAGGCAAGCTCTTCGTACAATACTTCGTTTCTATTTTGGTGGAATCCATGCAAGTGGATAGCACACCTGCTTTCATCTGCAGTGTACACGCCACTGCAAGCATAAGTATAAATTTCTTTCTCATGTTCTTATTTGATTTTGTCATTAGAAAAGGAGTGAAATGGAAACCATGCCGATTAGCGTTTAGGCTTCTTGCCGATTGATGGACGCATCATTTTGCATGCCATCATCATGCAACGCCTTGCCCAAGCCCGGTTATCCTCGTCATCATCACGTCCCCATTTCATATCATTACCACTACCGCCACCACCATTTCCTTCGGCAAAAGTTGTGGCATTGTCAACCATGCCGAGGAACAAAAGTGTAGCGCAATGCATGATTTCCGTTCCTCGCTCTGCAAGGTCTTGAAGAAGAGAACCATCAAACATTTTCAGATCGACCTCGTTGAGCATTGCCAATCTGTGCTGTTGTTCGTTTACCAGATTTTCAAGCAATGCATCTTTCAATAGACTGTCCACTTTGGAATGAACATCACGGGCATATTCCTGTGCCTCCGATTTCAAATCGTCTGTACGTTGCTGAATGTCGGTCATATCACTTTTCAGTTCCTCAAGCTGTTGGTGAGCTATCAGCAGTTTCTCTTGCTTGTCTGCCAATTTGTTTTGTACAATGGTCAATTCGTCTTCAAGTTTAGCAACTGCTTCCTTCAATGCTTCAGGATTTGCTTTTCCTTCAAGAATCTGTTGCTGCAAGCTAGCAAGCTGTGCCTCCTTTTCAGCCTTCTCCCTAAGTAGATTTTCCACCATAGAAGAGAGTCCTTTAACTCTTCGCCGTGCAATGTCAATCTCCTTATTGAGGTCTGAAAGAGCTTTCTTGTGTTGCACTATCTGCTGCTCTATAGTTGTACATTGCTCAGACAGATGCCGACGGTATTCCTCCGTGCTTCTATGGCGAGCACCAGTTTCTGCAACAGAAGTTCCTCTGGACATTCCCCACTTTGCGTTAACCTCTGCAAAGTCGCTATGCAGTTGCTTCATCTTGGCACTGTATTCATATTTGTCCTTTCCTGCAAAGAGCTTCTTGAACGCAAAACGTCCATTCTTAATCGGCAAAAGAGTGCAATGTATATGAGGGTTCAGTTCATCGCAGTGTACAATAAATGCAGCGATATTCTCTTCTCCATATTTTTCGCAGACAAAGGAATAAACATCCTTTGCCCATTTCTCTATGTCCTCACATCGTTGAATGTGACTATTGTCTGCTCCATGCTCGAAGTTTACCTTTTGCGTACCATACGCAAGTTCATGCATACGTTCTCTTGAACCACCGAAAATGCAATTCACGACAGTTCTGTATTTGGGCTCCAAAAGTCCATCATTCGGATCTTTGATGCCTCTTTCACGTAAGTTCTCAGCCATACGTTCTGGAATACTCTTCGCCTTGTTGATTGGAGCTACCAAGCCACCCTTGACAATTTCAAAATTAAGATGTTCACGAGTCGGGTCGTAATTGCCCGTCTGTGTAGCATGGTTCCACCCCTTCTCCGTCCAGTTGCGCAGATGCTCATTGCTCTGTGCCACTGTTATGCCCTTGGAAACACGGATGTCCATAACCTGTTTCGCATTATTCGCCATATCTTTTATATTTTTGTTTGTACATGTATTGTGTCCCGGCTTGCCGTTAAGAGGACACCCCTCCCATCATCGACAGATGCATGGGGTATTAGGCTACCTCTACTTCCCTCTATTTGGACACAGGGCAAGCCCGGTGTGGTATAAGAGTGTTGGAATGGTATAACAGCAAGACGGTAACGTACTATAACGAGTTATGCAAATTATAGATGGTCTGCATGTTCAACGGATTGGGCTAAAAGAGAACGATATGCGTCAAGCAGGTTGCGGAACTGCGCCTTGGTTTGCGATGTTTCATTCGTCAACGACGAAGACATACCGTATATAAGCAGTTCAGCAAGTACTTGCGATGCCTCTAAAAGAGCAGAAGAGTCACCGTCAAGGTCATTGTCGTAGAACTGAACCATTGCATCTGTTGAACTGTTTGCTGAACGACGGATGACTTTGCGGTATGCCGCCATAGCCATACTTTCCAGATACTGCTGCTTTGCAATCTTAAAATGGGATTCTTTGGCTTGCTGAAGATTGTCGATAGCATCTGTCTGTTGCGTCTGATAAACTTCGGTGAAATGCTTGATGTCCTCTTTAAGAAGATTCATGCATTTCTCTCCAGCCTCCAAAGTTGACATATTGTCCGATTCCCAATTTGACAGAACCGTTTGCAGTTTGTTGGTAAGTACAAAGTCTTCTGTGTCGGTTGTATCGGCATTGCCGTTGATACCGACAGGCATTGTAATGAGAAAACTTTTGGGAAGCCTGATGATTTCAATCTGACCATATTCCTCTAATGTCTCCAGAAACGAGCGTACAGTGGAGCGATGCCAATGCCATTCCACCGACAGGTCTGTTATGGTCACATGACATTGGTTTATGTTGAGCTCTTGATTACGGTTCTTCAAAATGGGAGATACGAAATTCTCAGATGCCTTTTTCAACAAATTGCAATAGGCTTCCGTCTTTGTTTTACGTTCACATACCTTTTCCTGAAGATATATAAATAAGCCGATGTCTACCGATACGGTCGTAGGTTTTTCTTTGTTATGCTTCATGTTGTTTTATCTGTATTATTGAATAATGCTGTGGATTGATTAGTAGTGCCATTATCCACATCTTCTGGCACAAAAGAGTGATGAGTTAAAAATAATGTTCGGCAAGTGCACGAGAGTCGGCTCTCCATTTCTCCTGTTTTTCCTTGTCGTTCCATTCGTACAAGATGGAAGCAGACGGATAAAATGTAGCAGCCAAAAGAAGAAACGCAACAGTTACAGCCATTGTATACAGATGCGGTATGGCTACCATAGCCATTGATAGCACCGCCATCCTGAAATAGAGTTGCCGATGTGCTTTCATCAAGTGCAGCCAACGCTCCGCACGTTTATGTGAGAAGAGTATGCCACAGAGAATGGTGGAGAACAATACTCCAAATTCACCGAAATGTCCACTGACATAAATATAGTGGAACAACAGCAGTACAATGAGCAATGTCTGCAAGTACAGTTTGCGTGCAGCTTTATTGCGGAGCATGGCTATATAAAACCTTGTCATATAGCTGTTACTGCTCTTGTACAACACGATTGGTACAATGAGAAGCAGTAACGGGAAAACCAATTGAAGAAAAATCCATGTCATAATTGATTGTTTGAATAGTCGTTATGTCAATAATCGGAGAGTTCAAGATTGATGATGCCGTAAGTAGCTGATTGTACAAGAGCATTGACGTCACTATAACTGATATGTTCAGCTCCTTGCTTTAGCCGTTTGGCAAAACCTTTATTGTTCTTTCGAAGTTTGTTCAATGCCAGGTCAAGTTCCCTCTCAGGTATTTGCCAGATGGAACCTTTGGGGTATTGACCATAACGGAAAAGCGAACGTAATGCTAATGTGCGACATACACATGGCACCCGACGTTCTGCAAGTTTGACGGCACACACATCATATTGATTGGCATTGTCCACCTTAATCCAAGTATGGTGCTCGTCTATCAGAAAGACTATACGGCAGTAAATATCACTTCTCATAAAAAGTCCATCAGTACCTCACTGTCATTTCTTTTGTAACGAAAGAGTCCGCTTTTGGAATGTAAACGCATATCAAGATTGACATCCGCACACATTTTTTCAAGTGAATCATAGATAGTAACCTTGACGGCATTCACCATTTCATTACCGTCAGTCATCACATTTACTTTGAACATCTGTCCGAAAGAAGGATTGGAATAAGCACATGAGGCTTGTCCAAACTTGGTGTGTTGTGACGGAATATGATGATACAACATGATCAGCTCCATGTCATCCTCCAGTATATCCATAACCTCCTCCAAATCGATCGGCGTTGACAATGGGAATGTAAGTAACACGTAGTCATTGTAGAACTGCGGTTGTTCCATTGTCGCCACATTGAGTAACTGAGGAAGTTGCAACGGGACAAATGCCATGAATTCATTGTAGAAGTGTCTAAGCATATTATTAATTTTAGAAAGTTGTGACGATTATTTTCATGAAGAGTGCAGGAAGTTCCTTCGTGCGTTCTTTGTCCATTCGTAGAATCTTTCCCAATTTGTCGATAGTAGCAGGTGTTTCATCTGCAACCTCGTAAATGAGTTTCTTGTCCTTATCCGACAATATGGCAAAACTCAAACCGTCAATGGAAGTGTATGGCTGCACCAACATCCAAAGATAAGCCTGGGCAATCCTCTCGTTCTTTACCTTGCCAGCTTTGGTATCAGTAATACACTGGGCTGCGTTCAATATAAGACGACGGTTTGTACGCATAGCCATGTACACTAAAGCATCACGGTGCGACAACTCCTTTTGGTTGGCTGAGCGGAAGACTTGCAGACAGCATCTGTCGGTTTCTTGAATGATGTCCTGCATATTCTGTTTGTCACTTTCGCTGAGATGCGATAGTACTGAACGGAAAAACCGATCCTCTTCTTTGATAAAGTCCAAAAGGTCATTCTTGCTGTGAATACCTTTTGATTGCACATGAGCCAAGAAGTTGCGGTAACGATTCATCAGATTTACCATAGTGATGCCGTAAACTGGGTTTGCGTTCAATGAATCGAAGAATGGCTGCGCCTCAATTCTTGCTCGTTTCAAGTCCTCGTCCTGCATATAAGATGAAGCAACCTCTTTCAGCTGAAGCACATCATTATATGTGCGTGGTTTGGTTAATACGACGCGACAGAACTCCTTCCGTAACGAATCGTGAATCACCTGATAGGTCTGATGCCAGTCCTGGTGTAAAGTTGACGTGGTGTCTTTGCGTAGACATGCAACAACAGAGTCTCGTATTACTCGCCATTTTTCTACTTCCACAAATAGTTTGTCGGAAGTCAGGTCCTTTTTGTTTTTAACTTCTGACAGATAGGAACTATAGGCGTTGACTGCCTCTTGGCTTGTCTTGTACGATTGTGATTTGTTGCTGCTGCCACATGATGTACACATAAGTATGATTGCAAAAACGGCAGATGCTGCTGTAATGCGTTTAGTAAAGTTGAAACGAACAGATTTCATACTTGGCTTATGAGCTGTACGACTTGTTCCTTTTCGTACTTGAAAGTGGTGTATGTTCATTTGCATGATGCTTTATTTTTCTCGTAAATTGGAATTAAACGCTGCAAAGATAAGCATACATAGTTGTATTTCAAGTCATTTTCACTAAACTTTAAGTATATTTCTATATCATACTTGCAAGTATTATTTACGTTGAAAACAAGTGAAGGAAAATCGGGAGATACAAGTGCGTTTTTGATAATTTAATTGCAAGTATGATTGAAGTACGGAGAAAACAAGTACCTTTGCATTTGTTTTCCAAAACTAATAGAAAAGAATGGCAAAAGTAGGTTACATATATTGTACATCGCATGATGATAGCTTAGCCGAAGTAAAGGCTTGGATGTCTGATTATGGATGCGTACAGATTGTCGAGGAAGAAACGGCACAGGAGAAGCTGCGCCCGCAATGGAAGCAGCTGTTGGCAAATCTGGATAGAGGTGACGAGTTGGTTGTTTCTAAGTTCAGCAATGCAGTACAAGGGCTACGTGAACTATCCACTTTGTTCGAGTATTGCCGTGTCAAGGTTATTCGTTTAATTTCGATAAAAGACCAGATTGATACAGCGGATAAACTCTTTCCACAAACAAGTACGATGCAAATATTACAGATGTTTGGAGCATTACCTGAAGAAGTTATGGTTTTGCGTCGTGCCGAAGCCCATGTACAGTATTTGCAGCAACATATGAAACCCACAAAGTTCAAAACGCTTACCGCAAAGGAGAAAGCGGAACGTGAGAATATGATTGTAAGCATGTACAACAATGGACATACGCTTGATGACATATATTCGGTATGCGGCTTTAAGAGTAGAAGCTCCATATTCCGCATACTCAACAAGTATGGGGTGAAGCTCAATCGTGGTAACTTCAGCGGTCCTCTTGGAAAAAGGAAGCCCAAGGACGATAATACAAAAGAATAAAATCAACAATGAACATTCAAGAGATACAAGATTACTGTCAGTCATTACCAAACACAGAGAAAGCAATGCCATGTGGAGAAAATTTGCTGGTTTTCCATATGGAAGGAAACATATACCTGTATGTATGGTTAAACGCTCCTATCCCTTCCATTACTGTTAAGTTGTTGCCTGAGCGTGGTAAAGAGCTGCGTGAACGATACAATGCAATTTCTCCAGCATACCACATATGCGAGAAACATTGGAATGACATTTTTATTGAGGGGACTTTTCCTAACGACATGATTGAAGAATGGATAAAAGAGTCATACGATTTGGTAAAGACCGAATTGCCTGATTTGGCTTATAGTAGGTTTTGACGACTGCATAAATCAAGCTTAACTTATTGAATATTAACGTATAAAATTCATCTTTCTCAATAAATAATCGTACCTTTGTATGACATATTACGTTTTAAATAACTAATAAAATTCATCTTATGAAAGATTTACTTATCTTTTTTATTGTCTTTTACGTCCTCAAAATCGTCCTTCGTGCATTGTGGGGCGGTTTCAAGGCATCTGACTACAGACGAGACCGTTGAAAAAAGCAAGACAACAACCAATGCCCTGGTTATTGTGTTAGAAGTGTGGATGTCCACGTATACGTGGACTATGTAAGCGTCATCATGAAGATGAAAAGAAAAAAGGCTCCGCATCTCACGACGAAGAACCTTCCATAGATGAATTTATGAACTAAAACAGATTTATAATATCCATTCCCAATGCCCTTGCCTTTCGGTAAGTGTAAAATGTACCGCCTTTCGGTTTGCCATCAAAGAACGCTATCAAGCCACATGAATGGGCAAGCATATAGTCATTGCGTCTTAACAAGCAACCGTTATAGTAGACTTGGCTCAACGTGATAGCATCATCACATTGAGAAAGTAATCTCTTATACCTTGCTTGCTCCTGATAATTCCATCTCACTGACTGCTCCTTGAACGGAACAACAGCGATAAGCTTCAGATATGGCAATTCCGACCTTAGCGATAAAACCACCTCAGCTGCAAGCATATCGAAACCGATAGCCATACCACAATAGTAGTTTCGTATACCCATTGCATAAAGCAATCTAATCTTTCCCCTCAGTTTCTTTTTCAAATTATCTTTCTTGGATTCGGGAACTGAGCGATGTCCCGTAAAAGCTACTGAATTGGCTTTTATGTAAAAAGTCTGTTCCATGTTATTTGTTGTATTTATAGTGTGTACGTCCTAAGAACAACCCTCCCAATACGTTTCCGCCAAATGTTTCCAGCTGATTGGCGAAAAGTGCATAGCTTGCACCGGTCGTTACCACATCATCAAAGACATAAATGTCCTTGCCCTTGAAAAAATCTTCGTCAAACTCTATCACTTGTGTTTTGACGAGCGTTTTTTCTTTATCCTTTCTGTGTTCATGCACTGCGAGGCGTTCACCCGAAACGGAAACATGAGCATAGCCATTAAGGATGCCGCACAACTCGCTTACCCGATTGCAGAAAGCCTTGTAACGGCTCTCGTTCTTATCTTGCGTGCTTGCAGGGACGCACATAAACACAATGTCTTTAATCTTCTCACCGCATATCTTGATAAGGTGTGTAGCCGTCATTTGTGCCACTTTCTCAAAAGCGTTGTCACGTGCATCCTTGAAGTCCCATATCAGTTGGCGTGCTTCCACTGCATCCTCACCAACATTACGAACCCTTACGGGAAAATACTTCAAGAAGAAATCCATCCTCTTGCTAAGTTGTTTTTTGATACTCTCGTCTATTACCTTTGCCATAGTCTTGGAATTTTTTATTTCCCTCTTTTCGGAGCCTTTCGGCTTGTCCGAGGGATATTTTTCCGCCATGCAAAGGAGTTGGAAAGCATTAAGACAAATCGGAAGAGAAAAATACGCTCTATATGGCACATACAGAGGAAGATTTTTCGAAAGCATCCATAGATGCCCGATTTGACGTATGCCTGACAACTTGTACCTTTGCGGTAAATATCCGAAGTGGCAAAGCTGACAAGAAACCAATATGGCTACAACAGAAGTATAATTCTGTAAAAGAAAAAAGATGATGAAGAATATAAAAGAGGAAAGGGCGGGTGTGAAACTGCGCTACTGCCAGCAAGCTTCTCGATGCACTGTTTGTGGTTTGTTGGCGACATGAAAACGGCATATGCCGCTTCACGTTGTCAACAAACCACAATCTGTGCATGCTTGCCTTTGGAAGAGTGGCTGATAAGCCTTTCTGACAAACAGTATGTGCGGTTTCGCTTATGGTGTGGGACGTAGTTGTATGAATATCGGCTTACGGTTTATCCGCATATAAAAGATAGGACAGCAGGAAATATGCGGTATATGCATTAAGGAAACTCTCTTAACGTTTGCGGCAAGTGTGTTTCCGCATATACCTTTGACGCAATGGTCTTGCCTTTAGTAGCATCCGTTGTGGATGCCACGGAAGCCAAGACTGTTGGGACAAAATATTTCTGACTGATTATAAAAGGAGGTACATAGTATGTATAAGAGGAGAAGGACTTGATAAAAGTGGAATATGCAAACATGAGAAAAGACAAAGCGGTCGAAACCGCCTTGTCTGTAGGTCAGAAAGAAGACTATTTCTTCTTTGTTTTAGTGGTAGGCTGCTCAGTGCTTTCTGCACCAGGTTCCTCTTTTTCCAAAGCAGGATAGAACTTGTTGGCGATGAAGACGATGCGATTGTGCTTGGTGCCTTGCTGATCAATCCATTCATCTGGCTTGAAGTAACCCTCAACTGTCAGGAGTGTTCCCTTTGTCAGCTGGTCAAAAGACTCGGTGTGCTCGTTCTTGCGCCATGCCTCCATGCTGATGAAAGCCGATACACGGTTGGTTTCCTCTCCGTTTTTCTCCTGACGGCTTACTGCCAATGAGAAGCGAGCTACGCTTGCTGTGGTGAACTGGCGGATTTCCGCATTGTTGCCTACGAAACCTGTTAATGTGAAGTTGTTCTCGATCTTTTTCATTTTGAATTTGCTTTTGAAGTTAAACTTAATTTTTACATGCAACCCAAAGCAGAGATGTGGCACATGAGGAAAGCACCATGAAAATCGGCTATAATACTCGTTTTCTGTTGGCGGTTAGGAGAAAAAGGAAGATTATCGACTATTTTAATGGTCACAGCGAAGCGACCTCACAAGATAATGGCAGTTATCGCAGCATCACGCTAAATTTGCATTGAAAAAATGAGTGGCTTCGGAAGAACAAATTCAGAAAAGGCGCATGAACAACAAGTAACGGAATGTAGGCTTGCGGAAGACGTACACCACGGAGTATAAAGCAGTTATCAAAGCAGCCGTATCAGGAGAATGGAGAGAACCATTACAGATATTTATCATCAACATGAGCCATGACGGAGAGCACTTTGATGCTGACATGAAAAAGGGGAAACTCCAGTTGAGACGTACAAGTACAATAATGAATAGATTAAGCATTGACATTGCACATCGAGCAAGCATGCTTCACGTAACAAGTGGCATAGTGGAAAAGTGGAGTTGCAATATGCTGCAGCCACATTAAAAAGAGAATAATGTCATCCTGAAGTATAAGACGGTTTTGTTCGCTTTTGCGTTTGGCGAATGGATTGACAGATATGAGTATAAAAGGAAGAGGCAACGCAGACAAGCGTTGCCAAAATCTCTTAGGATAAAAAGGCTGTTGCTTTGGATAATAAGACCTGCCCACGGAATGTGAGCAGGCTATTCATTTAGATTTTATTCGTATATCAGTACGTCACTCCGATACTCGGTCAGCTCCTTACCATTATTCAACCGAACAATTACCTCTTGTCCGTAATCGGCAATAACCGTACCCTCTGAATGTCCTCGATACGGATAAACTAAGGTGCAATAGCAACCTACTATTCCGTCCAACTCATCGTAATCAATCATATTTTGTTCCTCCTATAATATTATTCAAACTCAAAATTATTGATAAAGAAGAATGTTTTTTCGTCTTCGTACTCGTACTGGGCAATGTATTCCAGCATCTCCTCATCAGAGCGTTCGCCACGATTGATGCTGGTTTTCTCGCACCATACCTCTATTGCGTCAGCCACGGTGTCAAAAGGTTCTTCATTCATTGCTTCAAACGGTTCTCCGTACGCACTCACGCAACATTCTTCGGGAAAATGCTCTCCCTCGTCGTGAACACAGAAAATGCCCCAACCGCACTCGATTTCACGATAACTGATAGAAAATGCTCCATCAAACTTCTCGTTCAGCGCATCAAAGAAATCGTTGCAAGCAGCCCAAGCCGTTTCCGTGTCAAACGACAACAAGGCATAGTCACTATATTCTTCATATTCTGCCCAATAGATTTCACCACGAACGGAAAAGCCATTTGCCTTGTAGTCGATGCCGTAATGGTTCGCCAAATCACCGAGCCAGATATTCTTTTCGTTTACGTTCATTTCTTGAAGCGTGTTCCACAGGTCGGCAACGGCTTTCTTCTCACCTGTGATTTTGTACTGTGTGTCACATAAGTTTGCCATAAATCATTTGTTTTTAAGTTTTGTTACTTCCCTCTTATAGCTACAGCTACTTGGGGATTTGATAAAATTTTGTTGCCTCAAAAGGTCTCATGTACCTGCATGCAAGGTTTCATGGTAAAATACAACCTCAGTGTCAACCGAGGTGGAGATTTTTCCGATGAACCGCAAGGCGCAGACCTTGCAAGGCAGAAGACATGAGAAGTACCTTTGCAACACAATTATTATCTACAAGTCCCCAAGTATGCAGCGAAAAGAAAGGTGGTCGGTGTAAAAATGGAATATCAACCATACACCAGAACGATTGCAGCCAAAAGAGAAAGTTACGCACAAGCATTATGCGCAGCTTTTTCTTTTGGCTGTAACTCTACAAATGGCAATATGGTTTATATGGAATAGTTCACTTTACGTGGTTAGTCTTATATATAGGCTAAACCGAAGTAAAGTATATATGTGAAGTGATTCTTGTAAATGTGGGGATGAGAATGTGAAATGGGATGATGACCGCGAAGTCGACCAGCGTGGACGACGGCGTTTTGCCCAGCTGGGAAATTTCCGTCGTGAACGAGTACTGCACGCCCTTGCGGCGCGTGTTCGGGTCAGTGACGAACGTGCCCTTGCCGCGCTTTCGCACGACGAAGCCCTCCTCCTCCAGCGCGCCGATGGCCTGACGCACGGTGTTGCGGCTGATATCATACGAGCGGCAGAGCTCGGCCTCGCTCGGCAGCAGGTCGCCGACCTTGAGCGCGCCGGAGGTGATGCTGCGCTTGATGATGCCCATGAGCTGGGAGTAGAGCGGGATCTCGCTGTCGAGCGACAGCGGATTTTTGAGAATCGGATTGTGTTCCATGATGGGAACCTCCCGAGAAATACGTTTTGGAATATTCCCATCATACCACATATCTTTGAGATGTTCCAGTACCTTTTTGCAATTTCTCCCTCATTTTGCGCGAAAAGACAGGGAAAAAGGCGGCCTTCGGGCCGCCTTTTTGAAATTTGACTGCTTCAGTCCAGAATTTCCTGCGCGCCGGTCTTCAGATTCACGCGCACAGAGTGCGTCACGAGCGGGTCGCTTGACTTCTCGTGGTTGATGTCGTAAACGGCGGTGGTGTAGACATAGCCGTCGCGGATCTCAAGGGCACCGGGGAAGTAGCTGATGCTGCTGCCATCCTCCGTGACGCTGCCGTAGAAATAGTCCGCATCACCGATACTCGTCCAAGTCTTGCCGCTGTCATAGGAAATGGACAGGTTGTTCTGCGCGGGCGGGAACTGGAGCGTCTTGACAATATTGCCGTGGTTATCAAAGGCAATGGACTCGTAACCGTCGATCTTTACGTACTGCTCGCCGTCAGAATTGTAGAGCTCCGTAACATACGTTCCCATCGTCGCACCGCCGATATGATAGCGAAGCGCCACTCTGCTGACCATGATCGAAAGTGTTGCGCGCACAGGTGAGTCAGTCAGAGAGTCGATCGGCAGGGTGCAGATGGTCTCAACTGCGCTGCCTTCGCGCCAGCGGCAGAGCTTGCCGCCCGCAGTGTACCAGAGGTAGCCGCCCAGATCGACGTAGCTGTCGGCGGCCTTGATGAGCGAGTCGCGGCTGACGGCATTCGTCGTGGTGGTCGAGGATGCGTCGGATGGCTCAGTGCCAGACTGGGCGCTGTTGAACCATGCGAGCATCGCGTCGTAGAGCGTTGCATAGTCGCCGTAATCGCTGACCTTATAGTAGTATGCGTCGTCTCGCTGGTAGAGCATGATGTCCGTGCCCTCGAAGAACGCAAGGTGCGAGGAATCGTTGTTGCTGAGCCAGAGCGTGAGCGACCGTGCTCCGTCAGCAGGGGTGAACTTATCATGCAATAGCGCATAGCTGCACTCGTCAAGCCTGACCGTTGGCGTGACGTTCAGCATATCGCGGTCGGTGATCGCCGCATTGTCCCGGTAGAGAAACATCCACGCTGCGCCGCCGTTCGACGCGAGCTGAAGATCAGCCTGAAAATCGGAATCGTCCAGCGCGGGATCAGCCGCCGCGTCGGCGTCCCAGTTCACCGTGAAGCTTCTGACCATCGCCCGGAGTACCTCGGCCTCGCCCTCAACGGCGCGGTCGCGGTTCCAGCCCCACTGATTCTCTTCCGTGCTGCCGTCGAACGTCCAGTGCGTTGTGACCTCGTAGCAGGTGCCGTCCGGCGCATCAAAGAGCGTGACAATTGTGTTGCTCATGCCCTCGTGCGTCACAAAGCGCCAGCCCGCGTCGGTCTTCTCGGCCTTTGCGCCGGTGCTTTCCCATTCCGCCTTCGCTTCGTCAAGGCTCTGCTCGAGCTTCTTTGCGTTGAAGTAGGAGCCGGTGTCGTAGCGGGAGTACCAGAACTCCGTCCCCGGATTGCACGCCCAGGCGGTGATCGGCGCATAGAAGTAGTAGCTGCCGTCGCCCGAAATGAGCCGCGCCTCGCACTGGTTGGCGCGGCCGTAGCCGTCCGCCGCCGTGTCGTTCAGCAGGTCGGGAATGAACATCTTCGGCAGATCAAGCCCCGCGTAGTCGACATAGAAGTCGTGCAGGTAATACTTTTCCTCTCCGCTGTAGCTGCATCCGTTGTACCACAGCCCGTCGTTGCCGGTATAGGTGCCGATGACCTGATAGCCGGTCTGCTCGCCGCTCGTGTGATGCAGCACGGTGAGATAGTGCGTCCAGTTCTCGTTGAGATATCCGTCATCCGTCAGCTCCTGCCCGCCGATGACGTTGATCTGCATGCCCGCCTCGTTCGTGGGCTTCATCTCATACTGGAAGTACCACAGCTCCAGCACCGTGCCGTCGGGGGAGAGGTTGCCGAGCGAATCTGCCTGCTCCAGCTGCGTCACGCGCACGTCGGCGACCGTGTCTTCGATCGAGCGGGACGCATAGTCGTTGTTTTCCGACACGGAATAGGTCATCGTGCCTTTTTTGAGGTCTTCCACGCACGCGGCGGCATAGTCGTCCATCGAGGCGTAGATCGGATTGACCTGTTCGTTCAAGCGGAAAACCGAACAAAAGAGTTCGCTGCCGTCTTCTTCGTAATCGCCGGCAAGGCCGAGGTAGACCGAGCCGTCCTTTTGCTTCAGAAGATAGACCTGATTCGGTTGACCGTCACTTGCCTCTTCGCAATGGCCGCTCCAAGCGGACTTGTTGTTCTGTATGAGATCGTCGACCGGCGAAGCTTTGGTGCTGCCGAAGAGCGCGTAGAAGGACTGCTTTTCCAGCGTGTATTCCTCCATCGGGCCGTAAATGGATGTGGAGCCCCAGGCGTCGCACAGCGTCACATACTTTTCTCCGGCAGTATTTGTCGTGGTGCGGAAGGAGGGGTAAGTGCCGTCCGTAAAGCCGTCCGTAAAGGCGGGCGCTTCATATAAGAGGATGTCGACCGTATAGCTCTTGTCGGCAAACGGGTCATCATTTTTCTGCGTCTGTGCGCGCTCGCCCCAGCTGACGGCGCAGCCCGCCGTCAGCGTCAGCGCCAGCACGAGGGCGACAACGCCGAGCCCGCGCTTTTTCTGCGCGCCCAGCACGTTCGTGATGCGCCGCTTCAGGCGCTCGACCGTGCCGCCGAAGCACGTCGTCGCGGGCAGCGCCCGCACGCTGGACTGCACGGCGGCGAGCAGTGTCCGGCTGTAAGCCGCGCGCTCGGGGAGTTCGAGCCCGTCGGTCGCCGCGCTGTCGCAGGCGAGCTCGATGTCCTCGTCCGCCTGACGCAGCATCAGATACACCACGGGGTTGAACCAGTGCATCGCGTTGGCCGCGAGCAGCACGAGCTTTAAGAGCATATCGCGCCGCTTGAGGTGGCACAGCTCATGGCGCAGGATGTAGCGCAGCTCCTGCACGTCGTAGTGCTCGTGGGGCAGGAGCAGCCGCGGGCGAAGAAGACCTGTCACCGCGGGGGTGGAGATGGCCTCGCAGACGATCATCTCCGGCGCGCTCACGCCCAAGTCGCGCGCCGTGTCAG
>OHDV01000581.1_pt1 | contig 15471 bp, 8 predicted proteins | sample 1567041 | NCBI WGS metagenome assembly OHDV01 (sample SAMEA3879517, study PRJEB24766) | human gut metagenome | biome: human-associated habitat; feature: feces | place: USA | collected 1985/1987
ACATTTCGAAGAGACAAAGGAATGGTATGATGGTTATCATTTCGGAAATGTTGATGTATATTGTCCGTGGGATGTAATCAATCATGTTGACAGAATAAAAGATGATCCAATGGCAGGACCGGAAGCGTATTGGATTAATACAAGCGGAAATGAGCTTGTTAAGAGGTTTATAGATAAGGCTGGTAAGACAACCAGAAATGAAATTGAGCGTTTGATCGCGGGAGAAGCCATAGACAAGCAAATCCGTCTGGATATGACCTATGACGAAATAGACAATAATATTGATAATCTATGGAGTGTTCTGTTTACAACAGGTTATCTGACATATACAAAGATAAGTGAGGACAAAAAATATAGCCTTGTAATTCCGAACAAGGAGATTAAAGAAGTATTTAAGCTGCAGATACAGGAGTGGTTCAGGAATAAATTATTTTCCAATACAGAGCAGTTGCAGGACTTTTGGAAGGCTTTCAAAGATGGAAATACACAGATAATGGAAATGTATTTAAACAAGGTGCTGAGCAATTCGGTGAGCGTTTTTGACACAAAAGCGAGAAATGAGGAAAAGGAAAGCTCCTATCATAATCTGCTTATTGGCATTTTGAGTGGCAATGAGGACTGGCTGGTAAAGTCAAATGTTGAGGCAGGAGAGGGCTTTGCAGATATTATTGTGGAGACAGATGATCCGGATGAAGGAATTATTGCAGAGCTTAAATACACAAAAGATTTTAAAGCTATGGAAAAATCCTGTGAAAAGGCTCTGAAACAGATAAAGGATAGAAGATATCAGGAATATCTGTTAAATGATGATCGACAGAATATCATGTATTATGGAATTGCATTTTGCAGGAAGAGATGCAAAGTGCTTGTAGAAAGATAAAAGGGGTGATTACATGGAAACTAATTTTGATTACCTTTTAAAGAAAGAAGAATACGCAGATTTTGCAAAACAGGCAGTTGAAGCAGAAAAAAGTTTATCCATTTCACCGGCCACTTGTGCCATTTTGTCGAGGCGTGCACTTGAGCTTGCAGTGAGGTTTGTTTTCTCATATGACGCGGAGCTTTCGCTTCCGTACAGAGATAATGTATCGAGTCTTATTCATGAGCCAACGTTTAGAAGGATAATTGAGCCAAGGCTGTTTCCAATGCTCAAATATACCATTCATCTGGGAAATGTTGCAGTTCATACCAACAACAATATAGGCAGGGATGAAGCAATAATAGCGCTTCGTGATTTGTTTGAGTTTTGCGATTGGATTGATTATTCATATTCGAGGGAATACGATGAGAAGACATATGATGAGTCGATTCTTGCAAGCGGTAATGAAAAGCGTATAAAGGCTGATGAGCTCATGAAGCTGTATGAGGGCTTAAGCAGTAAGGATAAAAAGCTCGAGAGCGTATTGAAGGAGAATGAAGAGCTCCGCGAGCAGATGGCAAAGAAGCGTAGTCAGAATGTAAAGACAAGGGAGTTCCATGTAGATACGATAAGTGAGGCAGAAACCCGCAAGAGATATATAGATGTTGCCTTAAAGGAGGCAGGATGGGTTATTGGCAGAAATGTCACGGAGGAGGAGCCGGTTACAGGAATGCCAAATAGCACAGGAACAGGGTATGTGGATTATGTTCTTTGGGGAAAGGATAATCTGCCACTTGCTGTAGTGGAGGCTAAAAAGGCTTCTGTGGATGCTATGGTAGGAAGCCAGCAGGCGAAGCTGTATGCTGACTGTTTGCAGAATAAATACAATAGACGTCCTCTTATTTTCATAACAAATGGATTTGAATTTTTCTATACGAATGATTATATGGGATATCCAAGGCGTGAGGTTTCAGGCTTTTTCACACAGGAGGAGCTGCAGCTTGAGATGGATGGACGCACTTCAAGGATTCCGCTTGAAAATATACGGATAAGCGATGATATTACCAACAGACCGTATCAGAAAGAGGCTGTAACCGCAGTCTGTGATGCTATCACAAATAAGCACCGTAAGATGCTTATAGTGCAGGCCACAGGTTCAGGAAAGACAAGAGTGAGCATTAGTATTGTTGATGTATTAAGGCGTCACAATTATGTGAAAAATATTCTGTTCCTCGCAGACAGAAAAGCTCTTGTGAAGCAGGCAAAAAACAATTATACGAATCTGCTTCCTGATTTATCATGCTGTAATCTGCTTGACAATAAAGACGACCCTGAGTCATGCAGGATGATTTTTTCTACATATCCGACGATGATGAATGCCATAGATGAGAGGAAAAACAAATATGGTGAGAAGCTCTTTAGTCCGGGGCATTTTCAGCTCATAATCTGCGATGAAGTACACCGCAGCATTTACAAAAAATATCAGGAAATATTTGAGTATTTTGATGCGATGTTACTTGGTATGACTGCCACTCCAAAGAATGAAATCGACAAAAACACATATGGAGTCTTTGACCTTGAAAGAGGAGTTCCGACATTTGCGTATGAGCTTGAAAAAGCGGTGGAAGAGGGCTATCTGGTCAATTATTCTACACTGGAATATAAGTCAAAAATAATGGAAAGCGGTATTCACTATGATGAGCTGTCAGATGAGGAAAAAGAAGAGTATGAGGATACATTTTCTGATGATGACACTGTAGGTGATGATATATCAGGAGAGGCCGTAAATACATGGCTTTTTAACGCGGATACAATTGATAAGGTTTTAAGAGAGCTTATGGAAAAGGGCTTAAAAATTGAGGGTGGAGACAAGCTTGGCAAGACAATAATTTTTGCCAAAAACTCTTTGCATGCGCAGGCAATAGTCGAGCGTTTCAATAAGCTTTTTCCGGAATATGGAGGAGACTTCATAAAGCGGATAGATTATAGTATAAAGTACAATGATTCATTGATAGATGAGTTTAGCACAAGTGATAAAATGCCGCAGATAGCAGTATCTGTTGATATGCTCGACACAGGAATAGATATTCCGGAGATTTTGAATCTTGTATTTTTTAAGAAGGTAAAAAGCTATGCCAAGTTCTGGCAGATGATTGGAAGGGGAACCAGGCTATGCCCTAATCTGCTTGGCGAGGGTATGGACAAAGAAAGATTTCTCATATTTGATTTCTGTAACAATTTTGAATATTTCCGCGTGAACAAAAATGGAGCGGAGAATGGCATAACAGAATCACTCAATGAGAAAATATATAACACAAAAGCCCAGATTGTCAGAGAGCTTCAGGCACCGGTATACAGTGGTGATGAGATATACGCAGATTACAGAAAAAGTCTTGTGGATGATTTAAAGAAAGATGTAATTAGCTTAAATGACGATAGCTTTATGGTGAAAAGACATCTGCGTTATGTAGAGTTTTTCAGGGCTTCATCATCGTGGGATAATCTTGAGACAATAGAGATTTCGGATATCAGGGAGCATATTGCACCTCTTATCAGGCCTAAAAAGGAAGATGAGCTGGCACGAAGATTTGACTATCTGGTATACAGTATAGATCTTGGACTGCTGCAAAGCAAAAGCATACAAAGTCCGGTGAATATAGTGGTTCAGACCGCAGAAAAGCTGTCTGCCAAATACTCAATCCCACAGGTGGAAAAGAAAAAGGAGATTATCGAAAAGGTCCAGACAAATGAATTTTGGGATAAAGTCACTATAATAGAGCTTGATACAGTAAGAGAAGCTTTAAGAGGTCTGTTGCAGTACCTTGACAGACAGGTACGGCCAATATACTATACAAATTTCACGGACTCTATAACAGATGGTACACCGGGTGAACCTTTATATGGCGGAAATGACTTGAAAAATTATCGTAAAAAAGTCGAATTTTACCTGAAAGAGCATAGTGACAAATTGTCAGTGTATAAGCTGAAAAACAACAAAAAGCTGACAGAAACGGATCTAAGGGAATTGGAACGAATTCTGTGGACTGAGCTTGGTTCAAAGGAAGATTATATAAAGGAATACGGAGAGACACCGATAGGCAGATTAGTACGAAAAATAGTCGGTGTAGATAGAGCGGCAGTAAACGAAGCCTTCAGTTGTTTTATGTCAGAAGAGCGCTTGAACATAAATCAGATGAGATTCGTAAATCTGATAGTGGACTATATAGTAGCAAATGGAAATATCGAAGATAATAAAGTATTGATGGGTGAACCATTTAAATCAGTTGGAAGTATCACAACTCTTTTCAAAGATGATATGAGTACCGCAAAACAGATAATGGAGATAGTGAATCAGATAAAGCGTAACTCCGAAGAAATTGCCTGATGTATAGCGAAGCTGTTTAGATACTGTAGATTTATGCTCATGAAACACAGAAAATGGAAGAGGATGTGAAAAAACTCAATCGAGTTTTTTCACATCCCCTTTTTTTGAGCTTATATATTAGCATCTCCTGCAGACAGGTTGTGGAAGCATAATAAATTTGCAAAAATTATATTTAATTCTATAAAACACTTGACATAGTTACTAAGAGTTACTATAATAAGCACATAAAATAAATATAAGAAACGCAGAAAGTAATTATAGGAGTTAAACACATGAATAAAGTAGATGTAAATGGATTAACAGAACGGGAGTTTTTAGCAGAATATAAGCCGGGCGATTATGACAGACCATCGGTTACAGTTGACATGATGGTGCTTCGTATGAAGGAAGACTTAAGCTGTATGCAGGTGCTTCTGATAAAGAGAAAGGCTCATCCGGAGATAGACAAATGGGCGCTTCCAGGCGGATTTATTAACATAAAGGAATCAGCATATGAAGCAGCGTGCAGGGAGCTTAAAGAGGAAACAGGTCTTACAGACATTTATCTTGAGCAGCTCTATACCATGAGCCAGCCGGACAGGGACCCTCGTATGAGAATTATTGATATTGCATACATTGCACTGCTTCCATATGGATATGAGCAGTCTGCCGTTGCGGGTGATGACGCAAAGGATGCCAGATGGTTCGATGTGAAATTTGCAGATGAAAAACTTGAGTTTGCAAACGACTTGATTAAAATTGAATACTCCCTCAGGTCTGAGAAATTTAAAAATGGTGTAATCACAGTGGAAAACTTTGTTCCGGTCAGCGTATCAGACGAAAAGCTTGCTTTTGACCATGACCAGATTATACTGGAAGGACTTATGAGGATAAGGAATAAGGCTGAGTATACAGGCATTATGTTTAACCTTGTGCCGCGTGAGTTTACCATTCCGGACCTGCTTAAGGTGTTTGAGGTTCTTTCAGGAAAGGAAGTTCATCCAAAGGTGTTCCGTGAGAAGATTGCAGGACAGCTTGTTTCACTTGACAGGTCGCAGAGACCTATTGTCGGAAGAAAACCGGCTGCTGTGTACAGATATGTTGACCTTAACATGGATGAACGTAAACTGGTTAAAGTGCATAAGAAATATAAAAACGGTGTGATACTCACAAGGGCACAGCCATTCCATAACGGACACCTGAACATGATAAAACAGGCCGCATCGGAGTGCGAAAATCTGCTTGTTGTGATAGGCAGTGCAAACAAAAGCTATACAAAGAGAAATCCGTTTCCAATCGAATACAGAAAAAGACTTGTTGAAAACGTACTGCAGGAAGAGGATTTAAGCGGTGCAGATGTAAAGGTTATGACATTATCAGACTGGAGCATGGAGGATGCAGCTCAATATGTAAAGGAATGGGGTTCTTTCTTCTATTACAACATAGCTAATGAAATTGGAGAGAAAAGCTTTACATTCTATTACAACGACGACCCGAAGATTGCGGAAAACTGGTTTACAGATGATATTTTAAAGAATGTGACCATCAGAAACCTTGGCAGAAGCGATATTGAGATTTCAAGTACAATGATCAGAGATTTGCTGTATAAGAAAGATTATGACAAAGTCAGGGATCTGGTTCCGCGATGGATGTGGAAGGATTTAAAGCAGCTAGGAAAAATCCTTATGGATGCAACAAATGATGATTATATGATGTAGGAGGAAATGATTATGGCAAAGAAAATTTTAGTAGTAGTGGATGCACAGAATGACTTTATTACAGGAGTTCTTGGAAACAAGGAGTGTAACGTGGCAACAAATGTTATTGCAGATGAAATCAGGTCAGGAAAATATGATGACGTGATATTCACAAGGGATACGCATGATGAAAACTATCTGAATACTCAGGAGGGAAGAAAGCTTCCGGTAGCTCACTGTATTAAAGGGACAAACGGATGGGAAGTAGACGCTCGTCTTAAAGCAGCAATGAAGGAGCGTGGAGTTGACTGTGATGATATGACTTATATTGACAAGCCGACGTTTGGCAGCAAAGAGCTTGGCGAACTGCTTGCGGGATATGACAACAGCGATACAGAGATTTATTTCTGCGGATTCTGCACGGGAATATGCGTAATCAGCAACGTAGCGATTGCAAAGACGTTCTGTAAAGATGCAGAGGTGTCAGTGATAGAAAATGCCTGTGCCTGCGTAACGCCTGAAAGTCATAAGACAGCAATAGAAGCAATGAAAATGATTCAGGTCAATATTATATAGAAAGCCATTTATTAAAAATGTTTCTGACATACTAATAGTGTAAGAAATGGGAGGAGAATATTATGAAATTAAACCAGATAATCACAAGTCTTTTAGAGACTGATATGTATAAATTCAGCATGGGTCAGACAATATTCCATCAGTTTACGGATGACATTCAAGTGCAGAAATGAAGATGTGCATTTTACACAGAAAATGGTGCAGGAGATAACAGAACAGATTAAGGCTTTCTGTAAGCTTCGGTTTACAGAGGATGAGCTTGCATATCTTGACAATATCAAATGGATCAAAGGCTCTTATGTTGATTTTCTTCGTCTCTGGCAGCCGCGTTTTGAGGATTTTGAGATAGGAACAGATGCACCTTGTGGCTTGTCTATCGAGGCAAAAGGAACATGGCTTAACACTTCAATGTATGAGATTCCGACACTTGCCATTGTAAATGAAGTGTATTTCAGAATGGCATATGACTATGATAAGCTGCTTGACAGCTTTAAGAAGCGTTTGGATGCAAAGTATGAGAATTTAAAGAACGGACACTGGTACGCGGGTACATTCTCAGAGTTTGGTCTCAGAAGAAGACTTTCTGCTGAAGCGCAGGAGCTTGCAGTGCAGAAGTTCGCACATTTAAACGACACCCTGCACAGTTCATCAAAGTTTGTCGGCACATCAAATGTGTATCTTGCAAAGAAGTACGGACTTACACCTGTAGGCACCATGGCTCATGAGTGGATTATGTGCACAGGACAGGGCAATCACAGGCACAATCCGGCATATTCAAACTGGTATGCTCTCGATGCATGGATCAAGGAGTATGGAGTATTAAACGGTATTGCGCTTACTGACACAATCACAACAGACTGTTTCCTGCGTGATTTCCAGCTGACCTATGCGACACTTTTCTCAGGAGTGCGTCATGACAGCGGAGACCCGTATGAGTGGGGTGAAAAGATGATTGCTCATTACAAGAGCCTTGGAATTGACCCAAAAACAAAGACACTTTTATTCAGCGACAGTCTTGATTTTGAGCGTGCTGACAAGCTCTACAGACATTTCTGCAAGGAAACAAATGTAGCTTTCGGTATTGGCACATACTTAAGCAATGATACAGATGTTCCTGCACTCAATATTGTCATGAAAACCACAATATGCAATGGTATGGATGTAGCGAAGATTTCTGATACACCCGGCAAGGGGATGTGCAAAAATCCGGATTATGTGGATTACTTAAACCGCTGCATTGATTACAGGATGAAAAATGACCGCTAGGAGGAAATGTCATGAATACAGGATTTTACCGTGTTGCCGCATCGTCCCCTGAGATTTATCTCGGGGACTGCGTGAACAATGCTGACAATATCATACACATTGCAGAGTCACTTGCAAAAAAGGATGTGCAGCTTGTGGTTTTTCCGGAGCTGTGTATTACGGGATATAGCTGTGCAGACATGTTTTTGAGAAAAGAACTGCTCGCGCAGGCTCAGCAAGAACTGGACAGGATTAAAACAGCATTGCAGGATTTAAGCATCCTTGTATGCGTGGGACTGCCGATAGAAGATGAAGCTGGCAGACTTTTCAACTGTGCTGCATATGTACACAGCGGAGAAATTGTTGGAATTGTGCCAAAAACATATATTCCCAACTATGGTGAATTTTATGAGAAACGCTGGTTTACAAGCGCAGACAAGAGATTATCAGATGAGATTACTTTAAATTATGTCGCAAACAGGCCAACAGTACCTTTTTCTCCGAATATTATTATCAAGGATCTGAGAGGCGCAATTGTCGGTACTGAGATTTGTGAAGATTTATGGGTAAGTGCGCCTCCGAGCGGGGAGCTTTGCAAAGCCGGTGCAAATATCATTATAAATCCATCAGCAAGCAATGACGTAATCGGAAAAAGAGAATACAGGCGCAGTCTTGTGGCGATGCAGTCAGGAAGATGCCGTGCCGGATACGTGTATGCGTCAAGCGGTGCAGGAGAGAGCAGCACGGATCTGGTATTTTCCGGCCACTGCATCATAGCTGATAATGGCAGAATAGCTGGTGAGACGTCAGATTATTCAAAACGTATGAATAAAAAGGTATCAGAAGATGATGTGATGAGCTCTGGTTTTGTGATAAGTGAGATAGATATTGATCGCTGCATGAATGACCGCCACAGATACAACAGCGATTCATGGGCTGATGTGCCGGATGTGATAAAAGTAATTTTAAATGGTGAAAACCGGATGAAGGATTATCAAATATGGCCAAAGAAAGTTAATCCGTATCCGTTTGTACCAAGTGATAAAAACAACCGAAAAAACCGCTGCATGGAGATTTTGTCGCTTCAGGCAAAAGGTCTGGAACAGAGACTCATATCCACCGGAATAAAAAATGTTGTTCTTGGAATATCCGGCGGTCTGGACAGCACACTTGCACTTTTGGTATGCTGTGATGCATTTGATGCACTTGGCATTTCCAGGAAAAATATCTATGGTATTACAATGCCGGGATTTGGAACTACATCTACTACAAAAACAATTGCTGACAGGCTTATGGAAGAATTTGGAGTGACAGCCGTGGAAGTTAATATTGAGGCTGCATGCAGACAGCACATGAAGGATATAGGACATCCGGATGATGTTTTTGACGTGACATATGAAAACATTCAGGCCAGAGAGCGTACACAGGTATTATTCGATTATGCAAATATGGTAGGTGGACTTGTAATCGGCACAGGTGATATGTCAGAGCTTGCACTTGGCTGGTGCACCTACAACGGTGACCATATGAGCAATTATGCTGTGAACTGCAGTGTACCAAAGACACTTGTTAAATACATTGTACAGGCTTATGCCAGCGAGTGCGCGTCAAAGGATGAAATGAAAAATGTGCTTTGCGAAATAGCAGACCTGCCTATTTCTCCTGAACTACTGCCGCCGGATAAAGACGGTAACATAGCACAGAAAACAGAGGAGAGCATCGGCAAATATGACCTTCATGACTTCTTCCTTTATCATTTTCTGCGTAATGGAGAAAGCCGGGAGCGAATATTAAAACTTGCAGAGATTGCTTTTGCAAATGTAAGTAAGGGGGAAATAGAAAAGACTCTGGAAACATTCTTTACGCGTTTCAGGCAGCAGCAGTTTAAGCGTTCATGCATACCTGACGGACCAAAGGTGGGAACTGTTTCATTATCTCCTAGAGGTGATCTGAGAATGCCAAGCGATATGGTGGAATTGTATTAGGTCGAAGTGCAAAAAGATGAAAGGCTACCGGAAAGTTTATTTAATATAAAAAGTATAAAAGAAATATTAGCTAACCACAAATGAACATCCAGTCACAGCGTAAGAAAACCGGGAGACCGGGAACGCAGCCCGTGGGCACACCCTCATGTAAGCTTCTAGCGAAGCTGTTTAGATACTGTAGAATTATGCACATGAAACACAGAAATGCCCAGCCATGGATGGCTGGGCAAGGTGTTATGCGCCATGGACGGCGCATAAAAGCCGGTTTCGTCAAGCATAGAAACACTATAAGCATAATTCGTACAGAATCTTAACAGCAAAGCGTTAGCGCACATGAGGGTGTGCCCACGGGCTGCGTTCCCGGTCTCCCGGTTTTCGTAGTCATGCCATGACACTGAATTACGCAGTCTTTCCGGTATAAAGCTGATAATACTTTCCCTTCTTTGCAATCAGCTCATCATGACTTCCCCTTTCAATAATGCGTCCCTGCTCCAAAACCATAATGCAGTCGCTGTTTCTGACAGTAGAAAGCCTGTGTGCGATAACAAATGTAGTACGGCCATGCATGAGCTTATCCATGCCGTCCTGAACAATACGCTCGGTACGTGTATCAATTGAGCTTGTAGCCTCATCGAGGATGAGCACAGGCGGATCGGCGATAGCGGCACGCGCAATGGCTAGAAGCTGGCGCTGGCCCTGGCTTAGGTTTGCACCGTCACCTGTCAGTACAGTATTGTAGCCGTCAGGAAGCTGGCGGATAAACGTATCGGCGTTTGCCAGGCGGGCAGCTGCGTATACTTCATCATCTGTGGCATCAAGCTTGCCGTAGCGGATGTTTTCCATGACAGTAGCTGTGAAAAGGTGGGTATCCTGCAAAACAATGCCAAGAGAGTGGCGCAGATCAGCCTTTTTAATCTTGTTTATATTGATGCCATCATATCTTATCTTGCCGTCTGCTATATCGTAGAAGCGGTTGATAAGGTTAGTGATGGTAGTCTTTCCGGCTCCGGTGGTGCCGACAAAGGCAATCTTCTGACCGGGTGTTGCAAAAAGATCCACATCGTGCAGTACAATTTTCTCAGGCACATATCCGAAATCTACATCGTCAAATACCACATCGCCCTCAAGCTTTTTGTAGTCCACAGAGCCGTCAGCCTGATGAGTATGCTTCCATGCCCATAAGCCGGTGTGCTCAGGTGTTTCAGTGAGTTTTCCGTTTTCTTCCTTAGCATTTACCAGTGTGACATAGCCCTCGTCAGTCTCAGGCGTTTCGTCGAGCAGAGAGAAGATACGGTCACATCCGGCAAGTGCCATGATGATACTGTTGAACTGCTGGCTGACCTGCGAGATAGGCATGTTAAAGCTCTTGTTAAAGGTCAGAAAGCTCGCAAGCTTACCAAGGGTCAGACCGCCAAAGCCTGAAAGAGCCATAACACCGCCGGCAAGAGCGCAGAGCACGTAGCTTAGATTTCCAATCTGTGCGTTTACAGGACCGAGCATGTTGGAGTACATGTTGGCATTGTAAGCGCTTTCAAAGAGTTCATCGTTTATTTTGTCGAAGGCTTCAATATTTTCCTGCTCGTGGGTAAATACCTTGACTACCTTCTGGCCGTTGAGCATTTCCTCGATGAAGCCGTTAACCTTGCCGAGGTCGCGCTGCTGCGCAAGGAAATAACGGCTGGAGAAGCCTGCAAATTTCTTTGTCACGACTGTTGTTACGATTACCATCACGATAGTTAGTACGGTGAGCGGAATATTTAATATGACCATTGAAACAAAAACGCTCACAACAGTGATAGCACTGTTAAGTATCTGCGGAAGACTCTGGCTGATGAGCTGGCGGAGTGTATCGATATCGTTTGTATAAATTGACATGATATCGCCGTGCGCATGTGAGTCAAAGTATCGGATTGGCAGATCCTGCATATGGGAAAAGAGCTCAACACGCAGGTTCTTAATGGTGCCCTGTGATACGTAGATCATTATTTTGCTGTATGCAAACGTACTGATGACGCCGATGCCGTAGAATACGGCGACCCTTCCCATTGCTGCAAGGAGTGGTCCGTAGTCGGGACTTCCTGTCTTAAGCAGTGGTACTATATAGTCATCAATCAAATTTTTGGTAAACATGGTTCCCTGCACATTTGCAAGTACACTGACAAAGATACATATCACAACAATTATGCAGGCTGGTAAATATTTCTTGAAAATAAATCCCATGAGGCGCGCAAAAAGCTTACCGGGATTTTTAATTTTGGGTTTTGGACCTCGTGGTCCTCTTGGTCCTGGCATCAGGCAGCACCTCCTTCATCAAAGTCTCCTCCGCCGTTTGTCTGGGAATCGTAAACATCGCGGTAGATTTCATTATTTTTAAGCAGATTTTCGTGAGTGTCAAAGCCGTCCACTTTTCCGTCATTCATCACGATGATACGGTCAGCATCCATGACTGATGAGATACGCTGTGCGATGATGAGCTTAGTGGTTCCCGGTATTGTTTTTGCGAGGGCAGCACGGATTTTTGAATCTGTTGCTGTATCTACAGCCGAGGTGCTGTCATCGAGTATGAGTATCCTTGGCTTTTTAAGCAGAGCCCTTGCGATACACAGACGCTGCTTCTGGCCACCGGATACGTTGGTTCCGCCCTGCTCTATGTAGGTGTTGTACTTGTCAGGGAAGGACTCGATAAAGTCATCGGCGCATGCCATTTTGCAGGCCTCAATACACTCATCTGAGGTAGCGTTTTTGTCACCCCAGCGCAGATTTTCGAGTATGGTGCCCGAGAAAAGCACGTTCTGCTGGAGCACGACAGCTACCTTGTTTCTGAGAGTGTCCATGTCGTACTCACGTACATCGTGGCCTCCGACGATTACAGAGCCGGTGTCTGTGTCGTAGAGACGGCTTATCAGGTTTACAAGGGAAGATTTCGAGCTTCCGGTTCCTCCTATGATGCCGATGGTCTCACCGGATTTTATGTCTAGATTTATATCTGACAGAACCGGAGTTTCGGCGGTGTCTGAATATCTGAAGGTTACATGCTTAAAGCTTATGCTTCCGTCAGGCACATCGTAAAGCGGTTCCTTTGGATTGTGCAGTGTGCTCTGCTCATTTAATACCTCGCTGATTCGTCTTGCGGATGCGAGTGAGAGTGAAATCATTACAAAAACCATCGAGAGCATCATGAGGTTCATCAGAATATTCATGCAATAGGTGAGAAGAGCCATCAGATCACCTGTAGTGAGAGTGCTGCTTACCACCATATGAGCTCCGAGCCAGCTTATTAACAGGATGCAGGCATACACTGTAAACTGCATGAGAGGAGAGTTGTATACCACAAGGCTTTCTGCCTTCACAAATACGTCGTAGATATTCTGTGCTGCCTTTGAAAAACGTTTCTTCTCATAATCCTCACGGACGTATGCCTTTACAACGCGGATAGCGGATACGTTTTCCTGTACGCTTTCATTCAGGTCATCATAGCGCTTGAAGGCTCTGTCGAAGTATTTCATGGCCGCCTTACTGATGAAAAGCAGTAAAGCTCCAAGCACAATGACAGCGATTAAGTATATTGTCGCAAGGCGAGGGCTGATGAAAAATGACATAGCCATCGCACATATTATGGACGCAGGGGCTCTCATAGCCATGCGAAGCAGCATCATGTAAGCATTCTGGATGTTGGTCACATCGGTTGTCATACGTGTGACAAGACTCGCGGATGAGAATCTGTCGATATTTGCAAAGGAAAAGGTCTGGATATTGCGAAACATTGCAGCACGCAGATTCTTTCCAAAGCCCATGGCGGCCTTTGCACCATATTTTGCACCGAGACATCCTGTCAAAAGACCAAACAGTGCTGCGACAATCATCCACACACCCATGATATAGATATGCCTTGTGTCGCCCATATTGACACCGTTGTCGATGATTGATGCCATGAGAAGAGGGATTATGGTATCCACAGCCACCTCAAGCAGCATGAAAACAGGTGTCGCAATCGAAGCCCATTTGTATTCCTTTATTTGGGCACCTAGTGTTTTTAACATATGTTTTGTCCTTTCTTCTTATATTTTATATTTGATTAAAACAAACTTCCCACATTTATGGTAATGTGGTTAACTAAAAAAATACTTGCATTTAATTAGTTAGTGTGCTAACTATATTATAGATATACTTTTTTTATTGTCAAGAAAAATTTATGAAAGGATTTCAGATATGAAGGAGTTTACACCGGATAAATACTTAGGACACAAGATAAACCGCATCAGCAGGAGCATAGACAGATATTTTGACAGAAAAAGGTGCAGTAAAACAGAATGTATACCGCGAAGCCAGGGGATGATGATTGGATATATAATGGATAATCAGGGCCAAAATATATTTCAAAAGGATATCGAGGCAGAGTTTCACCTGTCAGGAGCCACAGTGACAAATATGCTTAAAAGTCTTGAAAAAAACGGCTATATCGTGCGCACACCTATGGAAAATGATGCAAGGCTTAAGAGGATTGAGCTGACGCAAAAAGCACTGGACCACGAAAACAGGGTAAGGGAAAATATAATGGTAATAGAGGAAGCCATGCACGAAGGCTTTTCTAAGGAGGAGTTTAACATGATGCTTGGCTTTTTGGACAGAGTGATTGACAATATGGAAAAGCTTAACAAGTAACAAAAGAATTACAGAGTTGAAAAAGTAGCATAAATATTGTGGCTTTTTTTGTGCAATAAGTCAAAATGCTACAAAATATTGTTGAGCGTATTGACATAGCAACAATATCTTGTATAATTTAGATTGTCATCAAAAGACAGATGCACAGATTTGTATTAAATAATATGGCATTTTATATGTAGCTATATCGTAATTGTTTGGTGAAAAGCCCGCTTTACATTGCAGGGCAGTGACATGAATTAATGATTACATCTCATTTATAGCTGCATATTTTGTGCCATTACACATGATAAAATGCATATATATAGTATGTGTATTGGATGACAATACTATATATAGTACACTACATTATATGGAATATAGTATACAGAGAGGAGAAATTTACATGAAAATCATCAAGCGAAGCGGCAGTGAGGACATATTTGATGCAGCCAAAATAGTAGCTGCCATTAGAAAGGCAAACGATTCAGTGCTAGACTATGAGAAGCTTACTGCTGATCAGATTGAGGAAATTGCAAGCAACGTGGAGACTGCATGTGAGAACATGAAGCGCTCTCCAAGCGTTGAGGAGATACAGGATATGGTGGAGAACCAGCTCATGAACAAGCGTGCCTTTACCGTAGCCAGAAACTACATTACTTACAGATATAAGAGAGCCATCGTCCGTAAGTCAAACTCTACGGACCAGCAGATTCTTAGCCTTCTTGAGTGCAATAACGAGGAGGTAAAGCAGGAAAACTCCAACAAGAATCCTACTGTAAACAGCGTGCAGCGTGACTACATGGCAGGTGAGGTGAGCAAGGATATCACACGCCGTTTCCTGCTTCCTGAGGATATAGTAGAGGCTCATGAGAAGGGGCTTATCCATTTCCACGATGCAGATTATTTTGCACAGCATATGCACAACTGCTGTCTTGTAAACCTTGAGGACATGCTTCAGAACGGCACAGTAATCAGTGAGACTATGATTGACACACCAAAGAGCTTTTCAACAGCCTGCAACATCGCTACACAGGCTATCGCACAGATTGCCAGCTCACAGTATGGTGGACAGAGTATCTCGCTTGCACATCTGGCACCATT
>OHDV01000590.1_pt1 | contig 15206 bp, 17 predicted proteins | sample 1567041 | NCBI WGS metagenome assembly OHDV01 (sample SAMEA3879517, study PRJEB24766) | human gut metagenome | biome: human-associated habitat; feature: feces | place: USA | collected 1985/1987
GAGGGTGGACTTCCCCGTCCGGACCGGGCCCACCACGCCCACATAAATATCTCCGCCGGCATAATCCAGAATTCGCCCGCCTCCGATGGGCAACAACTGACATCCCATACCCTGAGTGCAGGCTGCTCCTATCCCTTGAGCCATACACAATCCGTCGCCGTCGGCTCCGTCCCACAAAAGTCCATAGGGATTTGCCGAGGTTTTCAGCTCAGGCGTCAGGCGTCCGTCTATCTTCTGGCGCAGGGTGGGATTTGCAGTGAATCCACCGGTGGCCAAAATCACCTGATCGGCAGTCACTTGCGAACGACCAAATGGTTCCTCCACTTCCACAGCCAAGGCATGGGGCTTCTGCATCAGTTTAAGTGCCTTGGTGCGCAAAAAAATGGGCGTCCCCAAGCGCACGACGGCGGCAAGCATAGCCGTCACATAGGTTCGTCCTGCCGCACTCCCTTGCGAAGTCGCGGCGAATGCACGTGGATGAACACCAGCCGTGGCCTGAAAAGGTGGACCGAATTGAATGTCCTCTCTTTCCAGAATGGCAAGGGCTTCCTCGGATCCCTCGGCGATGCGCGTCAGGATGGCGCGATTGCCAACTTGGCCGCCGATTTTCCACGCATCTTCAACAAATTGCTCAACGGAGTCCCTGACTTTGTACTGGCCTTGTCTAGCAGGAGAAACAGCGGCTATAGATCCGCTGGACAATAAGCTGTGGCCCCCTATCAACGGTCCTTTTTCAATCAGGCAGACGCACTTTCCAGCTTGTCTGGCTGCGTAGGCGGCGCTTAAACCCGCCAAACCAGAACCGACCACCAAAACCTCGCAAGTTGCGGGCAAGGGTTCGGCACCCACAGCACCCATAGCAGGCATGTACAGCCCCGATCCCAGCAAACAACCGAGCCATTGACGGCGCGTAATCATGAGTTTCTCCTGCGGACGGATTCAGGCACTTCTTGCAACCATTGGTAGGCTTCCAACGACGTATGTGCACCGATTTTGGCGAAGGCATTTTGTCGATGCATCTTGACTGTCGTGGGACTTAGATTCAGCGTTGAGGCGGCATCCTTTATCTGCAAACCTCTTGCAAACAATTCCAATACCTCAAGTTCGCGGGGGGTTAAAGTTCGATAAACTTGGATGATGCTGTTGTCGGCGGCTTGATTCAGGGCGTCCTTCACGGATTGGTCGCAGGCGTTGCGAACGATCTGGATGAGTTTTTCAACGCTTTCCTGTTTTTCCAGATAGTCGATGGCGCCGTTCTTCAACGTTTGGACAGCCGTCTGTACATCGGCGTGGCCCGTCATGATGATAATCGGCAGGCGATTGCCGCGCCGATTCAGTTCTTCTTGCAACTGAGGGCCTGACAAGCCGGGCATGCGAATGTCCAACAAAATGCATCCCGGTCGCTTCGTGCTGGCCTTCTCAAGGAAAGAGGACGCATCAGCAAAACTTTCGACATCCCATCCCTCCAGTCGGAAAAGCATTTCATGACTGTCTCTAAACGCTTCATCGTCGTCGATGATCCTCACCAAAGGTTGAAATTCCGTCTCCATGATCTAATTTCCCCTCATTCTGAAACGTCTTTTTTAAGAAGCACGTGAACGGACAGACCGCCTTTTTCATTTGCTTCGAACTGCAAGGCTGAGCCATGGCTCTCTGCAATTCCCCTGCAGATCGAGAGTCCCAACCCCAAACCGTTCCCAGTGCCTGCAATGCGCGCCGTGGTGGATGTCGGTCGCACAAGCGCCTCCAACACGTCAGGCGCAACAGGCAGTCCGGCATTACTGACTATCAACTCGTAAAAGTCACCGTTATTTTTCACGGTGACACTCAAGGGCTCCTCATAGGCATGGATGGGCTGAGAGGATTCATTCAGAGCTCTTGCGCCATTTCGAAGCAGGTTGACGATCAGTAATTCCAACTCAAGCGCATCGGCAAATATACATAATCCGGTATCCGAGCAAAGGCAAACATGTGTCAAGCCTCTGCGACTTTCGGGAGATTCTGCCTCAAACGCATGAACACTTTTTTGCACGATACGACTAAGATCACACCGACTGTGATCGCCATCGGTTTTGGCGTGCCTGCGTACTCGTGCAATGATTTCGGCGATGCGTCCGACTTCTTTCACAATGCCGTTCATCGACCGCATAATGACAGGATCGTCTTTTTCCAATAATTGAGACAATCTGAGCGAAAGGACCTTCACGTATGCCGATATGGATCCGATGGGGGTGTTGACCTCGTGGGCAATCATGCCCGAGAGTTGCTCCGCAATCGTCTTTCGTTCGAATACCGAGAGCTTTAATCGAGCTTCGTCAGCCTCTCTCCTCAGAGATTCTGATAATTGAATTGATTTCAATAGCGCATTCGTGCGCTTGTTTATAATTCGTCGCAACCGGAATTCGTTTAAAATCAAAATCCCAACAATACCAAAGAAGAATAGGATTACTGTTTTGTAGCGTTGAAAAATGGACATTAGTCCCATGTCTCTCAAATAAGCATAGGGACCCACTTTCAAATCCCGACAGAGCCTTTTCACTTGGGCATCGGAAACATTTGTCACCCACTCAAAATGATGAATGTCGTTTGTCCTCGAATCCGATTGAAGTCCTTCGGAGAGCAACGCCACAGTCACCTCCCGAACGACTCGCTCAGGCGCTTTCTGTGTGGCCAACAACGCCACATCAGGATAAAGGTCGGTTGAACGGGCACAGTAACCCAACCTCATTTCGTCGACAGTACGCCGATCATGTAAGACTCTGTATGCCGAGCGGTCAACCAGATGGTCCTTCTCCAGCCTCTCCATCAAGCAAACGGGCATGATCGCCACATCGACCGTTCCAGCAGACAACGCAAGCAAAACATCGGGATAGGCGTTATTGAGAAAATGCGTCGAGCCGAAAAAATGATCGGGATTGAAACCGTTTTTGTGGATCTCTCCGTTTGCGGCCAACCAACCGTCGACGGTATTGGGCAATGAAGCCGCGGCACGTCGTCCCCTGAGTTGTTTGAGTTCGTTCAACTGGCTGTCCTTCCGAACCCAGAAGGTCGAGCCTATGGACGCTTCTGCGGACCTGCTTGGCACAGATTTGCGGTACGCAATGGTTGAAAAGGGACCGATCTCAAAGTTACTGAGCTCGTAAATGAAGCCCGCCGGGGCTATCAGGAAGTCGGGATTGACGCGCAGGATCGAACTGGCCGCATCGGCCGTCATGACGGGCACCGTTCTCCACTGATACTGAGGCAGTGCCTTTGCGAGATTGTCGAGCGTCTGACGCACGTCCTTGGACTCGTAGGCCGTCAAAAACGTATCGGGTATCCCGACGGTGAGCGTCATCCGTGGTACTGGAGGTTTGCCCGACGTGCGGCCAGAACGCGCTGGCCATCCTGTCTCATCGATATCCGCTCCCTTGGTGAGGCCGACACACCCCATCGCAAGCACGAAAAAGATTAACCCTGTGCGCCACACGTCTTTTTTCAGTCAACAAAAGTGGAGGTGACCACATTATCTCAGTCTTTGCAAAGCTTCGGATACCTCCCCACAGAGGTAGTCGCAAAAGAGGATTTTTTTCCACAATGTCGACAACCAAGGCGCGGAAGCGCGAACCAACCTACGTCGCCTCCCTTGCCTTGAACTCACATTTCAAAGGAATCTCATCATGAACTTTTCTCGCATGACCGCTGCCGTTGCCGCAGCACTCGTGATGTCTTTTGTCGCCACGAACGCCTCGGCTGAATCGTATATCCGTCCCCTGCCCCAGCATCCGATTACTGTCGGCGCAACGACCTTGGGTGACATTCGCCCTGTCGTGACCGTTCCTCTGGTTGCTCAGACGCACGACAACATCCTGAAGGAAACGTCGACGGTAAAGGCCCTCAATCCCGACATGATCGAAGTGCGTGCCGACTTCTGGGACTTCATCGAGGACACGGACGCCTCCTTGAAGATGTTGCGCGACATCAGGGCTCAGATGAAGGACGTGCCGATTCTTCTCACCGTGCGCATCAAGGCTGAACGTGGTCACAAGGATGTTTCCGAGAATGCCAAGTTCAATTTCTATCGTGCGGCCGCCAAGGAAAAGCTTGCCGACTTCATCGACATCGAACTGGCTTACGGTCCTGAAAAGATTACGGCGCTGAAGAATGACCTCAAGGGTACGGGCGTGTCTTTGGTTGTGGCTTACCATGACCTCAATGGCACTCCCAGCAAGGATGAAATCGTCAAGCTGATGGAGCGTGAAGTGCAGGCGGGCGGCGACGTTGCCAAGATCGTCGTCAAACCCAACTGTGAAGAAGACGTGCTCACCTTCCTCGGAGGCACGCTCGCATTCCGTCGCGCTCATCCTGATTTCCCGATCATTGCTTCTGGTAGCGGTGACAAGGGCCGCGTTACCCGCATCATCGGCGGTCTGTTCGGTATTGACTTGACGTTTGCTTCGGGCGTCAAGGGTTCCAACCCCACGCAGATGCCCGTCTCCACGATGCGTACGACCAATCAGATCGTTTATCCTATGGCTAAGTAATTTTCTTACTCCCGTCCATCGAAGCTCCGCGTGGGACCCGCCTGCGGAGCTTCGCCCATGATGGAAATCCTTGCGTTGACTGGAAGGACAGCCACCATGTCATCCTTCTCAAGGAGACTTCGTGATGAAAACTCAATTCAAACTGATTACCCTTGCAACACTTCTTGCGACCGCCGTCGGGGCTGCATGGGCATCTCCGTCTTTTAAAGCCGGAACCTACACAGCCACTGCTCCCGGCATTCACGGCAATGTGACTGTTGAGGTGACGTTCACCGCCAACAAGATCGCAGACATCAAGGTCACCAAGCAGGCGGAAACCGTCGGTATCGGCTCCAAGGCCGTTGAAATCCTCCCGGGCCGGATGCTTGCTGCTCAGTCTCCCGCCGTTGACGGCATCACGGGCGCCACCATCACCACCCAAGCCATTCGCACGGCGGTCTCCGACTGCATCAAGCAGGCTGGCGTCGATCCTACCGTTCTTGTTCCTCTCGTCGTCAAGAAGACGGGTGGTCAGAAAACGCTTGAAACCGACATGGTTGTTGTGGGTGGCGGCGGTTCTGGCATGTCCGCCACGATCCGCGGCCGCATGAACGGCATGAACGTCATCCTCGTCGAGAAGATGCCGTACATCGGCGGCGCCGCCGCCATCTCGGGCGGTCAGGTCGTCGCTCAGGGCTCCAAGCTCCAGAAGGCCTTCGGCTCCACGGAAGACTCGCCCGAGTCCATGATCAAGGACTTCATGGCCAACGGCCACAACCTCAACGACCCGGGCAAGATCTCGCTCTACGCCAACAATGTCGGCGCCACGATTGACTGGCTCCATGAACAGGTTGGCGTGAAGTTCATCCCGAACGATCTGCCCTACCTCGCCGAATACTCCCACCGCCGTGCCCTTGAATTCGAAGGTGGTGCTAAGACGATGGCCCAGCACCTTCGCGAAGTCATCGCCGGCAACGGCGCGCAGGTCCTCTACAGCACCCGCGTCGAAAAGCTTCTTCAGGACAAGGATGGCCGCGTGATCGGCGTCGAAGCCACGGACGATAACGGCGTCAAGTACACGATCAAGTCCAAGGCGACCCTCCTCACCACGGGCGGCTTCGGCAACAACAAGGACATGCTCGTCGAGCCGATTAAGTCCACGCTCTACTACGGTCCCGTCTCCTCCACAGGCGACGGCCACCGCATGGCCATGGAACTCGGCGCGAAGACGCAACTCATGCAGTACGGCAAGCGCTACCCGAACGGCATTGAAGTCGCGCCGGGCAAGGCCAAGTCCACCATTTACGCCAACGTCGGCGCCTTTGATCAGGCTGGCATCCTCGTCAACATCGACGGTAAGCGCTTCGTGAACGAAAAGGCCTCGAACCGCCACATCCTCGATCCGATGCTCCAGACCGCCAACGGTCAGGGCTATGTCTTCATGGACCAGAAGTCTTGGGAAGGCTTCTACAAGCGTCTGCCCGAAACGGGCGTGTCCCATGAGGACGCTGACAAGTACCTCGCACAGGACGGCAAGACCGCCCCGCTCTTCGTGAAGGGCGCCACGGTTGAGGAAGTCGCCGCCAAGGCTGGCATCAACGCTGCCAACCTCAAGGATACGGTCGAACGCTACAACGGCTTCGTCAAGGCCAAGAAGGACGCCGACTTCGACCGTCCGGTCCAGTACATGAAGGCCGAAATCTCCGCCGAAGGCCCGTACTACATCGTCGAGCAGCGTCCCCGCTTCGCGACCACGATGGGGGGCCTCTGCACGAACGACAAGCTCAACGTCATCACCAAGGACGGCAAGCTCATCCCGGGTCTCTACGCTGCGGGTGAACTCGTCGGCGGCGTGATGGGCGACGACTCCCCGGCTGGCGCCAACGTGGGTTGGGCCCTCACCTCCGGCCGTGTCGCCGCGGATGCCATCAAGGAAGCCGTGGACAAGTAACGTGCCTATATTTCCCCAAGGGACACTTTGAACACGTCCCTTAAACAAGAGGCCTCGAATCCTTCAAACGGGTTCGAGGCCTCTTAGTTTATTTATGGGTTTTGGCTACTTGACATCGTTGTTTTTGATTTCTTCGGCTGCTATTAGTAATCTCAACAAATAGGTTTCCAAAATCTCTCTAGCAAGAGCTATGGGCTCTCTTCTTGAAGATATCCTATTTGTAGAGACGCGTAATAACCAGTTCTGCGCCTCTGACGACAAGGCCTGAGCATCTGGCAAGGCGCTCTCTTTCAAAGTCGCCAGACAAGTCACTAGCGCGAGCAAGTGCCGCATCGCGCGCCTCCCATGCGTCAACCAAGCTCTGCGCAGTGGCTCTCTCTTTCTCACGGTACTTCTCCTCAAGTTGCTGTGCGCGGGATGCATAGTCCTCCCGCAGTTCGGCGATGTCCTCGCCGTAGATGGCCGCTGCATATCGGTAACCACCGACAAAAAGAGCGACGCCCATCGCGAGTACCGCAACCAATTCCCGCTTTGTCACTTGACTCTCCTGTCAACATTGTGTAATATACACAATGTTGATCACGACCTATAGGTGTTTTATGACTAGTCAAGAAGTGATCAACATCCTCAAGAAAAACGGATGGGTTCTGGTACGGATTACTGGTAGCCATCACATTTTCAAGCATCCCACAAAGCCAGGGCACGTCACCGTCCCGCATCCCCGAAGGATCTGACGATGAAAACCCTTAAAAGCATAGAGCGACAAAGTGGTTTGTCTTTGAGGTAATTGTTGATCGGGGAGAGGGACTGTACACTCCTCTCCCTTTTTGCGTTATTACGCTAAAGGTAATCATCATGAGGTATCCAGTGGCCGTATGGGTCGAAAACGGAGCTTATTCCGCCGAAGTCCCCGATCTCCCTGGCGTCATCACTGAAGTCGACTCTATTGAAGAGCTTGAAACAATGGTTCAAGACGCCGCATCTGGTTGGATGGAGTGCGAACTTGACGACGGTCGAGCCATTCCGTCTCCCACTTGTATCGAAAACTATCTTTCTGACGAAGACTATCAAGATTGCACTTGGATGCTTGTTGACATTGATATGTCCAAGCTGTCCGACAAGACTGAACGCCTGAATATCTGCCTTCCTTCTCGCGCCCTTCGACGTCTTGATCTTCTTGCCGCTAAATCTGGTGAGTCACGCTCCGGATTTCTCGCAAAGACAATCTATTCCCTAAACGGTTGAAATTGACTACTCGAGTCTGCGGCAAAATCACTTGCCGTTGGTTCGTTTCACCCCCTTCGTTTAGAACACTGAAAAGGCTTCCAACTATCTGGGAGCCTTTTCTGTTGGCGCTCATTTCAACACCAATGCGACCAAGGCCACCACGGCTGCGCTGAACCAGATGCCCGCTAAAAAGCCAACGGCCACTGCCTCATAGTTCTTTTTCATTTCAAGGCATCCCTCCACGCCTTTACCGTTTTAGCAAACCCCCACGCGATAGCTACGCCACCAATTCCAAAGAACACGGCGTAAGTCCCAATCGCCTGCCACGTCAAATTCTCGACCATCATCAATTCTCCGAGTCGCAAAGCGACGATCAAGTTTGATAAAATACTCTCCATAGAACCTCTGTCTCAAAAGGTCTCCCCAAAGCTGTTCGGTCGCCACAACCGAGCGGCTTTTCCTTTTGTGCTTCATAACTCGAAGCCCTTCACGGGATTCAGATAGATCCCGACGTACTGAGCACATTTGTCGCGGGATCCCCACAGTTTCCAGCCGAGGTTGAGCCTTACACAGCACGGCCTGCCGAACAGGCGATAGTGCTTGATGTAATAGAGTTGAAAGGCGATGAGCTTCCCGTCGCGGCGGCAACGCCTGCGGCACGTGCCCGAGACGCCGTTCGTGTCGCTCGCGTCCTCATTGCCCGTCACCTCCCAGTCATCAGACGTATGAACGGGGACGCCCAGCACTTGAATGTCGAACCCATAGCAGACATTTCTAAGGAGCCAGGCGACGCGCCTTTTGTACGTACTCCACCAATCAGTGCCCGGCCATCTCTCCCAATGGCCCGCATCCCCATCCGCGTCGTTGTCGTCAGTAGCAAACCACGACAGCCACCTCGGCAGACGATGCGTTTCCTTGTCCACGAAGAAAGGCAGGATGGGCGCGAGAAGGCGGCCAATGATTGCCATAATGAACGACGCAGGCATGAGTGCCAGCCATTTCAGATAGACCATGTTCAGACCTCCGAGAGAAAGAGTTTTGCCTCGGCGCGGCGGCGCTCGGTCAGCCCCGCGAGCACCTTGCCGCCTGCCCGGTTGATATCGAGAAATTCGTGAGCGCAGGCCTCCGCATCTCCAGCATTGAGTGCACGCATGAGCTTCGGACACTGGTGCACGACGTAGCTCACTCCCACGTTAAAAGCCAGACTCACCAATGCCACGAACTGCCCTTCAGTCACGTGAACATTGACGAAAGGCGCAAGCCCTCGCTTGACCTCCTCGACGTCCTCACGAAGCATCTCCCTCGACTGCTCATAAGTGATCTCGTCGTGCTCCGTCACGTCCTTCGTGTGGCCACAGCCGATCGTCCAAATTCCCGCCGGGCACATGTACGCCTGCAGGCGGCACCCCTCCCAAGCCTCGATGAAGTCCATCGCGGACTCAGACGAATACTCGCCAAAATTCTTCATTTCAAATCCTCCTTATCCAGACCAAGGCGCTTCTGCAGAACAACCTCAATAAGACGGATCACCCGCGTGCCGCCCCACCCAGCCATGCCGCTCAAGGCCCCACACAACTGCGGCGGAAACCCTTCGTAAAAAAGCACCTCGTAGCAGATCAAACCGCACACAGCACTGATCGCACCATGAAGCAAAAACTCTCGCCATGTGAAAGCCTTTCCTTCCTGTACCTTCAGCAGGTACGAAAGCCAGCCGCAGATCGTCGCAAAACCACCTGCGGCGGCTAATATCTGGCCGTCACTTAAATCTCTGTATGGCATATAACCTCCCGCATGCCTTGAGTCTCTAACGAGACTTCAAGCACACGCGCACAAAAAAAAGCCCCCGAGACATAACCTCGAGGGAGCTTCAGGTTGGTTTCAAATCGGACGGGGAGCAGTCACCTGGGCCACACGCGCACGTGAAGACATAGCCCTTCCAGAAACCGCTCTTTGTCTCATTACAGCAACAGGGTTACTACCTATTTTCATCTCATCAATAAAACACCTCGCTTTCGTATTTCTCCATATTTTTCAACAAGTTAAAGGAAGGAAGGAAGGAAGGAAGGAAGGAAGGAATTGCGAACTTTTTCCCCGCCTCGTAGGATGCCCTCAGGCTTCTGACAAAAGCCTCTTTCACTCACTTTCTTTGGGATTCTTTACCATGTTCAAGAAATCTCTCGTTGCTGTTGCCGTTCTCGGCGCAGTTGCTTTCTCCGCTCAGGCTGCTGATGTTCAGCTCTATGGTCGTATCGACACGGGCGTTCGCTATACCAATATTGATGCTGACGTTGCCAATCAGGATGATGTCTCCAAGTTCGAAATGTCCTCTGGCAACTCCACGGGCAACCGCTTTGGTTTGAAGGCCACTGAAGACCTCGGCAATGGCATGAAGGTCGGCTTCGTTCTTGAGAACGGCTTCAACTCTGACGACGGCGCTCTCAAGACCACGAATAAGCTTTTTGACCGCGAAGCCAACCTCTTTGTAACGAGCGACTTCGGTACGCTGTCCGCGGGCCGCGTTGGCATCCTCAATGGTACGGCTGGCTCCTATGCCATTGGCAACTTCAACCCGTTCGGCACTGGTTGGGGTGATGTCGGTAACCAGAGCTTGCTCTGGGGCGCCGGTTTCGATTCTCGTTATGACAACATGTTGACCTATGTCACGCCTGATTTTTCGGGCTTCAAGGTCTACGCCCAGTACTCCTTCGGTGAAAACGGTCACGAAAACAAGTCGTCCACGAACCGTTACGCGGCTCTCGGTGCCACCTACACCGTTGGCGGCCTCAATGTTATCGGTATTGTTGATACGATCAATAAGAAGTCTTATGACTCCACTACCAAGACGACCAGTGATGTCGATGACACGTATCGTGTTACGGTGGGCGGTTCTTATGACTTCGGTATGGTCAAACCCTTTGTTGCCGTTGGCTACTTTAAGGACGGCAAGATCGGTGACTTGCTCGGCACGTGGGCCGCAGAGGCCAACCACAAGGCCAATCTTGACCGCTACTATGACGGTTACGGCTTGACGCTCGGTGCTTCTATGCCTGCTTTCGCCGGCACGGCTCATGCCATGGTTGGTTACATGGATGCCGAATATGCTTCTGAAGCAAACGGTACTGTCACGTCGGGCCGCCAGATCGATGTCACCCGCTTTGTCCTTGGTGCTGGCTACGAATATCCGCTCTCCAAGCGTACCCTTGTTTATGCCGACCTTGGCTACTTTAAGGATGAGGTCGATGCGGCAAACGATAAGTTCGACTATAAGCCTGAAGCCTATCAGGCCGCTGTTGGCCTCGTCCACAAGTTCTGATCGAGCACTTACTACGAAGGCGTGACGTTCTAGCGAGAGACCTTCTGTCACGCCTTCACCGCCCGTAAGATGCGCCCCCGCTGGATGCCTCATTTCCATGCGGGGGCGTTTTTGTATCTCTCCTCAGAAAAGGACGTTGTACAGCCACGTGCAGAGCACCCCAGCAATGAAGCCGACCGGTCCCCAGAAGAGTCGAGTCTTCCGGCGCGTCTCAGCATCGAGCAGAGCCTTCTGGGCCTCAACCTTGGCGATGAGCTCGTCCGTCACTTCCTCGACCTTGACGCCGAGCTTGTCGAGCCATTCCTTCACTTCTTCCTTCGTCATTTCAGTCACCTTCTCCTTCAGCGCCTCTTTCAGCGCCTTGACAATAAAATTCCACATAAGAAAAAACCGCCAGAAGGCGGTGTGATAAAGTTACGTGTACGTACCCTGCTCATGGTTGAGCCAACAACCGTGAGCCTTTTTTGCATTCATATTAAATATGTATCAAACCGTTACCCCCCCACACACAACCACTTTTTGACCAACAGAGAACTGCAAAAGTAGCCGTTGTCCTCCCCGTATACAACACCGCCCGCTACCTCCGAGAATGTCTCGACTCCATCCTCGCCCAGAGCTACAAGAATTTCGTCGTTTTCGCTGTAGACGACGGCTCCACCGATACTTCGGGTCAGATTCTTGATGAATATGCCGCAAAGGACCAACGAATCGTCACCTTCCACAAAAAGAACGGTGGCGTGTCCTCCGCCAGAAACGTTGCACTCGATGCTATAGAGAATGAAGGCTCATTCGACTACATCGCTTTCGTTGATAGCGATGATCTTGTTAAAGAGAACTTCCTTGAGCTGTACGTAACGCACCTATCCGTAAACAGCGCAGACTATGCCGTATGCGGCTGGGAGCCTTTTGATAAAAAAGGGCTAATTCGGGGAGGTCGCAAACTGGATCACCTACCTCCGAAGGTCATTGACCAAAACGGCGCGTTTCATCACGCCTACGGCACGGGCGACTGGGATGGAATCAAAAGTTACGCCTTCTCGTATTTTCTTGCGAACCGATGCTTTTCCACGGAGAGCATCAAAGGCGAGCGCTTTGACGTATCGATGCCCAAAGGTGAAGACCAGGATTTCCTAATTCGCGCCTTGCTTCACGTCAAAAAAGGCGTCGTCATCAGTGACATCGTCTACATGTACCGCATGAGAGCATCGTCCCTTTCGCACGATAACTCGCTTTGCGTTGATGACATGGAGCTTTTCGTAACTCTGATGAAGAAGGCGAAATTGTATCCAGAATCCGCCAGAACGGGACTTGAGCGTCGAGCGCTTGACTGTTGGTGGCAAGCGATAAAACTCGCCATGTCGACAGGCACGTACAAAAAGAACAAAGCTAGATTCGTCGAGGCCTACAACTGCCTCAAGTCGTTCGAATACCACTCCGAATTACCGAAGAAACATCAAAAGCGCCTTTTCTTCTTTTCGCTCGGTGATATTTTCCTAAAGCTGTACTTCTCGGTTCGATATAACAAAAATAAGGATGACGAACTAAGAAACGCCTTTGAGTAATTGAAGAAGCCCGGGGAACTCCGGGCTTCTTCACATTCAGCCGCATCAATCCATGACCTTGAGAATCTTTGGTTCAGAGGGCCACACAACTTCGCGCGGGAAGCCTTCCTGCGTCGGCACATCACGAAGAGCCTGACGATAGGCAAAGACCTTCACACGATCGCCATCCGAAAGAGGATAGTCTGGCATTGCGAGGTAGTCCGTCTCGGCGATCTTCATGTCGCGTTCAGCGCGCACATGAGCCGCAATCTCCTCGTCTGTTAGATCGGGCACTTTGACAATTTGAAAGCGCGGTACACCATCCAGTGTCGCTTCAACTTCCTTGATGTACCGATCCCCACAATCGTTACACCAGAACGCCGCCTCTGGGGGATATTCACCCTCGAAAATTTGTCCAATTTCAAACCCCATTTTTGAGTCACCTCCTTTTAAAAGCCTGCCGCATACCACGATTGCTTTGGAGCGCCGTCGTTAGCGCCGCCCATGATTTGCGAACTTATTGAACTTGTCGTTTTCTTACTTGTCCCCCATGCGAACCATTGTCCAGACGTTCCTTCTTCATTTGGGGTAACTACAAAGATATAACTGGTGTTAGAAAATCTCTTCGGGAAAGTAACAGTGCCGCCGCCACCGCTTCCGTTCAAAAGCCCCCATTGCTCAATAAACCCATTGCTCCAAACGCGGTACCGATTCGATCCGCTACTCCCTGATTGAGTAACGTAAATATCTGGACTCGCTGGAATCGTCGGCTTATTCGTCAAGTCGTTGTAGTTTCCAGAGGTCGCCACAGCATGAAGCCCGAGAGCGACGTTCCCGTTGCTATCAGGAGCCTTTCCTTCGACTGTCTTCGCCCCAACATCGACGGGCACATTGCCGTCGGCTCCAGCCACTGAACCATTGATCGAGCGCACATGAGTCCGCACAGTCCATTCAACCGTTCCATCCGCGATGACCTGGCCGTGCGTGACATTTCGCGTATCAAGCAGGTCCGCGCTCGTCGTCCCGGCCTTCGTGCATTCGAGGAAGCGCTCGTACTGAAAAGCGCAGTCCACTTTGTCGCCGACTTTGTACGCCGTTGACTTGCGTCTGAACTCATTGATTTCGTAGATCAGCTGAGTGCAAACCGCCGTCTGGGGAGCTTCGTTCAAAACGTCTTCTTCAGCAGCAAGGCGCACAAGACCGGCCTTGCTAGTCGTCGCGTTCGGGAGCGTCACTTCGCCAGAAGCATCAGGCGCGATGCTATTCACCGTCTTCACCGCGCCAGACTCGCTCCACTTCCCGAAGGTCACCCCATTATTGCAGTTGCGCCAGAAGGTGCGGACCGTGTTGTCGGTTAGGTTCGGGACGTAGCAGACCTGCACGATGTTCCCGCTGATGGGTGCCCCCGTGTCGTAGGCCTGCACAATGCAGAACGTACAAGCGATCGGCGTGTTTTTCAGCGTCCCACTGCAGGCCCATGTTTTGTCCTCAAGTAGCGTGTTCAGGTCGGCGTTAGCGATCTGGATCGTGTGATCTCGCTTATTCGCCAAGCCCTTCGTGAGTTCATCTTTGGTCGCCAGATGACTCATGTCGACATCGATCTGGATGTCGCCATCGCCATCAGGCTTCTTTTTGTTCACAGTACGCACGGCGTCTTCGACATTTTCGACACGAGTAATCGGCATCTGGATGACGGTGTTGCCTGCCTCATCCGTCGTCGTAAAGACGATGTCTTGTTCTTTCAGAGCCATTATTCAGCCCCCTCCTTTGTATTCAGACCGTAGTCAGGCTTTGACGTAGAGCGATCTCGAATCGCGCTGCACGTCTTGTGTTTCGCGAAGTCCGAGGCCTCAGCCTTTGTGACGACCTCGGACTTCTTTGCGAACTCTTTGCTAATTTGCTGACTCTGCTTCTCTTTGAAGTGAGCCAGCCCTATCAAATCAAGAAAAGAGTTAGCCATCGGAACGCCCCCTTATACAAAGAGGGCGTCGATCTCTTCGTTCGTAATGCCAGTCATCGTGATCATCGGAGCCATCGGGTCCCAACTCGCGCCATTCCAAACGACATTCATCCCGGCGTCGATCTGATGAGCAGAATCGGCAGTCTCGACGTTGTACATATCGCCTGCCTTCACATCCTTGGTCGGCAACGCCGCATAGTTTTCGACGGAACCCTTGTAATTCACGGCGCTCGCGATGTCCGTTTTCAGCGCGTACGGCGTGAGATCAATATTGACGCCCTTCGAACTGACCGGCAGAGCGCCGCCGTTGACGCTCACCTTTTCGATAACGTTCACTTGTGCGCCCACAGCGACTCCTTGCAGTTTTGTGAAGTCGGCAGCAGACATCAAACCCGCCGCATCAGCCGAAGCCGGACCATACGTCGTGTCCTGAGCCGGAATACCGAGCGCCGTGATGTCGCCCTTGACAACCTTCGTGCCTAAAGTGACGTGCCCATTGCCGTCAGTCGTGATTTTGTAAAGTCCTGCACCAAGAGCACCTGCCGTCACGCTCGGGTGTACATAAACGGGCGTCTCAACATCATTGATCTGGATGTTCCCGTTCGTTTCAGAGTTTTCGACCTTCGTCGCCTGAGCTGCGACACCTTGCAACTTGGCGAAGTCTTCCTTGCTCATCAGACCGTCTTTCTGAGTCGTTGCAAGCTCATAGATC
>OHDV01000595.1_pt1 | contig 15073 bp, 7 predicted proteins | sample 1567041 | NCBI WGS metagenome assembly OHDV01 (sample SAMEA3879517, study PRJEB24766) | human gut metagenome | biome: human-associated habitat; feature: feces | place: USA | collected 1985/1987
AACTGGTTCTTCACCAACTTATAATAAGTCCCCCGCAAGGCCGTGAGCTCCTGATGCGTCCCTTCCTCCACGACGCGTCCCTTGTCCAGCACCACGATCTTGTCCGCGTCACGTACCGTGCTTAGCCGATGCGCCACGACCACCACCGTCCGTCCTTTGTAGAAGGCGTGCAACTGCTCCATGATCTCCCGCTCGTTGTTGGCGTCCAAGGCGTTCGTGGCCTCGTCCAGGAAGATGAAGTCGGGATTCTTGTACACCGCCCGGGCGATCAGGATACGCTGTCTCTGCCCTTGGCTCACTCCGTTTCCCTCCATGCCGATCTTCGTATTATAGCCCAACGGGAGAGAATCGATGAAATCCCGGATATTCGCCACCCTCACGGCATGGAGCAGGCGTTCCTTGTCCACCATCTCTTCGCCGGGGGCTATATTGTTAGCTATCGTATCCGAGAAGATAAAACCATCCTGCATAACCGAACCGGTCTTGCTACGCCATACGTGAGGATTCAAGTTCTTGAGGGAGGTATCGCCGATCCTCACATCCCCCTTGTTGGGGTTGTAAAAACCGAGCAGGAGTTTCACGATCGTCGTTTTTCCGCTCCCGCTGGCCCCCACGATGGCGGTCACCCTGTTATGGGGTATCGTCAGGTTGATATCCTCCAGCACGTAATCCCGGTCCGCGCCGTCATAGCTGAAGGACACGTGGCTGAGCGTGATGTCCCTCTTTTCGGGCAGGGCGGAGAGCTTGGAGGCGATGTCCTGCTCCTCGTCCTCCTTCCCGTGTATCTCATTGAGCCTTTCGAGGCTTATCTTCGCATCCTGCAGCTGCTGTGCGAACCCGATGAACGACGTGACCGGGCCGTTGAGCTGCCCGATGATGTAGGTCAGCGACACCATCATGCCCAGGGTCATCTGTCCGTCCACCACCGCCTTGGCAGCGATGAAGGAGATGATGATATTCGTGGTCCGGTTGAAGAAGACGGAGCCCGTCTGCTGCACCTGTCCCAGTGCCAGCCCCCGGATGCTGATTTTGAAGAGTTTCACCTGAATCCTTTCCCACTGCCATCTTTTCTGCTTCTCGCAGTTGTTCAGCTTGATGTCCTGCATACCGTTGATAAGCTGGACGATATTGCTCTGGTTGTTGGCCGACTCCTGAAAACGCATGTAGTCCAGCTTGCGGCGGCGTTTGAGGAATATCAATACCCACAGGATATAAAGACCGCTGCCGAGCAGGAATACGCCGAGGATGCCGAGATCGTACCCGGCCATCACGACACTGTATATGACGAGCGACACGGCAGCCATCACGATACTCAGCAACGAACCGGTCAGGAATGTCTGGATCCGGTTGTAATCCCCGATGCGCTGCATGATGTCGCCGACCATCTTCGAATCGAAAAACGCAATGGGCAGGCGCATGAGTTTGGCCAGAAAGTCCGAAATGAGCGAGATACTGATGCGTGTGGTCATGTGGAGCATCAACCACGAACGGATGAGGTTGTTGGCCATCTGTCCGAGTGTCAGCACCACCTGGGCGATGAGAATCATCACCACGAACGAAAGGTTGCTATTCCCGATACCCGTATCGACGACCGATTGGGTCAGGAACGGAAGGATCAGGCCGAGTACGGCAGCAATCAGCATCGCAAGGCCGAGTTGGAGCAGGTAGGATTTGTAAGGCCGCAGATAACGCAGCATCGAGGCGAAATTCAGCCGTTTATCCTCATCGCCCTTCTCTGCATAGAACTCCGGTTTCGGCTCCAACAGGAGGGCAATGCCTTTGGCCGAGGAATCGCCGGAAAGGTCACCTTGCAAAACGGAATCTTCGGCTCCAGTCTGCAACCACGATTTGAGAAATTGTCGTTCGCTATATTTGAGTAATCCTACGGCCGGATCGGAAACATAGACCCACCACTGCCCGCGTTTCTTCTCGATTTTATAGACGACCACAAAATGTCGCTGGTTCCAATGTACGATGCAAGGAAAATTGGCTTCGTCGCGGAGCTGCTGCCACGTGAGTTTTACACCGACCGACCTCAAACCGATACTTTCAGCCGCATCGCTGATACCTAACAACGAGACGCCTTCCCGCGTGATATGGCAGCGATCACGCAGATTTTGCAGGGAGTAGTGCCGACCGTAAAATGCAGCGATAATTCGCAGGCATGTCGGGCCGCAGTCCATCGTATCCAACTGTGTATACCGAGGGAAACTCATTATTATAGGTTTTAATTATCTTGATAATCAAGGAGAAGAAAATTCTTCTCCTTGATCTCAATAAATAATGCCGTTTCTAAATCTAATACTATATGGCAATCAACTTACGCACCTACATGCCTGCAATCAATTGCTTGTGTTGTGTCGCCACATACTGTGGCGCTTGCACATGCAAATTCAGAGCAATGCATATCTGATTTACATTTTGCATCTTTTGTAGGACAGACATCTACCGACGGTTCACATGTTATAGTCGGGAAGCAATTATTGCATGTACCGTCCGTTGGTTTTTTTACCGTGATTTCTCCCTTACTACACCCTCCTTGGATGCGTCGTACTGAATTTTGAGAAAGGATTTCAATGGTTTCCTTTTTTAGCTCTAATTTTTTCTGACTTTTCATAACTAAGATTTTTTAATTGTACATATAATTACTGTCGGCCAACAGTTAATTTTATTCCAAATCACCAATACATCGCACAACACTTCCTCCACAAATCTCTGCACAAGTATAAGCTGACGGACAATTAGTTCCTGTTTGTGGATCACAAGTACCCAATGAACAGTCAAGAGTACACTTTTGGGTTTTATTTCCGCAGTCTTTTGATATGACTGTAATTTCTCCTTTGCTACAACCTCCTTGCACGTACCGCGCAGCAATAGGAGTCAGAGCCTCGACAATCTCTTTTTTGAGCCGTAACTTCTTTGAGTTTTTCATAATAAATTCATCTTAGAGATTAGCTCTCTGTGGCTAATTGGAGTGCATATTCCAATACTTCATCCCTATTGTTTCTAATTCCATCGACACTTGGCCTTACCTCGATGTCCACTCTCACACCTCGTCGTTGAGTATCAGTACCATCTGGGTATAAGACTTTTACACTTGAAAAATAAAAGTTCATATATCCTGGCATCGTTACAAGGACAATATCCCCATCTGCTCCTGCTGTTTGTGAGCCGACTGTTATCGCGTCCGGTATGGATTGAAGATGCATTGTAAAATATTCTGCGGCGCTTTGTGTTGTTTGATCTACCAGAATTATTATTTTCCCGGTATATGCATTGTGATTTTCTACATTATGCCAAGTACCTGGATTCGAAGGGTCAGTTTTCATTTGCTTTCCAAATACAGGGTTATCAATTCGGAAAAAATATCCCGGACAGCCCCAATCTGGTCGATATATTTTAGTCGGATACTGTGGTATATGGATAAGGTATTCTGCAAAGAAATTATAGAGAGTAAAATAATCCCGAGGATAGCATCTTAAATCTACAATTAAAGTTTTGGTATCTTTGATAGCATTATAAATCTGTTGAGCATCCTCACTTTGCAATGTGCCAGCATAGATATAGGATACACTGTCATTAAGCATACGAAAAGACACTTTAGAATCCTCACATTTTCGTTTTTCGGCATAATAATCCGAAAGTTTTATGGAAGGTATTTTTATCTGATATTGCTGTCCATTACGCTGAAATACTAAATTTAAGGAATCTTTAGGTGTCCAAAATGCATAATCGGCAGCATCACGCATCAGGACGGATTCGTTGGATTGGGCGGTGTATTTTCTTGCCATAGATATTATCTCAGAAATTGATCTTCCACCGATGACGGTAATTTCATCGCCCGGTAATAATAACTGATTATCAAAAGTATCTGTTACAAAAAGTCGTCCTTCGACCAATTGTCCTAAAACAGGCGCTCGTTTTGCCCCGAATATTGCTGAATATGGGCCTGATGCGTGTGTATCGTTCAATTCAGACAAGAGTTCTAATTGGGTTAAAATGTAACTGTCCTTATCAAGAATCATCCGGGGAATATATTTTTCAAGTACTTTATCCCAAGAAGTGTCTGTTATATTCCGGTTAGGACAATAACTGTCGATCGCATTCCAAAGGCGAAACAAAATTAATAAGCGGTATCCTGCATCGTATAAATGGTTATAATCATAATTGGGAAATGGATCATCATACAGTTTTATGGTGACCCCTTCATTCCATACATACTTGTTGCTTTTGGAAATAGCATACCGTAAATCTGATAAGGTTTGGCTCAATTTACTTCCCAGTCGAACGGTATCTTCGACCCATGAAAAATCATTTATTAGAATATGATCGATTGCGGATAGTTCTTGTTGAAAGGTTGTATCGACTTCAAATGCACCTAATTCATTAATCCATTCCGACAGGATTCGGTTGCGTTCCGCTTTTCCAGCGTGTACTACGCGCGGCAACAAACCGAAAAGCTCATAGTCAATATGGATAGTCGTATCAGCCATAGCCGGGTGATGATATTTCACAAATCCCCAAACCCGAGCCAGAGTTTCGAGATTATCCAATACTAATGGATCATACGCATCGAGCGAATCGAGTTCAAACCCGGAAGACGAATTGTAATCAGGATAAATGCGTTGTTGCGAATAGCTAACAAAGGTACCGCAGAATAATAAAACTATTAATAGACGATAAAAACGGGACATACTATAAATAGATTAATCAACTAAGTATAAAGAAATTCAGCCATTCAGTATTTTGAAGGGCAGGTATATATAAAGACAATAATAGTAATCCGATTCCTGCAACTCCTTCCAAAAGTCCATATTCATTTACCCAACCTCCGTATTCAGCCGTATGCCATGCTCTATATCCGGCCAATCCATCCTCCATGTTACCTAATTCCAAGGTACCGTCAAGCCAGTAATCACGGGTTTCTTCAAACAGTTTTTCACCGGTTTGCATATACACATAGTGAAACATCATACACACGCTTGCAGCTCCATGACATAAACCGGCATCGATAACACCGGCATTTTGGAAATCCCTACGCGAAGTCGAAAACCGCAGCACCTCCAATGCTTTTTCCTGCCATTCCCGGTTATGCAACGCTTTTCCTGCCTGCCACAACGATGTCGCTACGCCCAAATCGCCATAGCACCAACCCAAACGACTTTGATGATTTATTTGCTCCGGATCGTTCTCTAATGATTGACTGGGAAAATAATTGCCGTGTTGTTGCGGATCGATCTCCTGGGACAGAATATAATTACAAGTATTCCTGATGATCCGATCCCGTTTCTTCTGATCGATCCCTTCGCTTCCCAACAAGCTCAATACGGATACGATACTCGACATCCCGTGTGATAGGCAGATATTGTATCCGACGCCTCTGTCCAGTCCCAGCGAAGATTTCCATTTGTAGATTCTATCTCCTTTTTCAGCGGTTTGCTCCAATGCCTCCAATGCCCGGTTTACAAACTCTGCGTCGTCGCAATAATATTTGACGATACCCAGTCCGCCATGCAGGTAGTCGTAATTCCCGTTTAGAATACTGTTTATAGCGAATGTTTGCAGCAGCTCCCGGTAGTTTTTCTCCACATCGGAATAGTCGATCTCCAACAACCGCTCACGGTTCAGGTATTTCAAACCCTCCAAAGCGCCGGTAAATCCGCCGCAGTATGTCAATAATCCTATTTCAGAGGTTAATTTATCGAAATACGTTTCGAGGAAGCCTTCTAAAATTTCTTCTTTCTCCGAATTGGGAAATACTTGCAGATAGTGTTTGCAGAAGATAATAATGCCGGTCTGTCCGGCCAACAACCCGACGCCTTCGTTGTCGAGTTTACCGTCTTTCATATCCCGAAACAGCACATCGGCTATTGCATGGATTTTATGTTCGATTCGCGTTTTCATTTTACCGAATAGGAATGAATACTTTCATTGTTTTTCCACAAGCCGCTTTGTCCGTGCGATCGCCGACTCGAAATACTTGGTTAAAAAGTCATAAATAACCAATTCGAACTGCCGGTTATTGGTACGGAACCAACGGTTCATCGTCATGTGCGAAATGCTGCCCAGCAACTCGTCGATCGTAGGTACCGCCAGGCCGGAGGATTGGATTCGGGAAATTTCCGCAGCGACTTTCCCGATTTCCGACTTGCGAGGTTGTAATATGGCTTCGTAATCCGTAAACATCTCGCGGTCGGACAACGCTTTTTCGATGTCCGCTCGGTAACGGCGGTACTTATCATTGATCTGTTTCGTGAACGAATGCGAGGTGAATCCGAACTCCTTCTTGAAATTCTCGGCCATCCGGGAAAACAGTGCTTTTTTCTCGTCCGGTGTTTTTCCGAAGGCGGTCATCGTATCATCCAGTAATGTCAGTGCCAACTGCCAGCGGGTCGTTTCCCTCGTGTCCGTAGGTAATTCCTCAATCTTTTCGAGTAATTTCAGAATCGCACCGCTGTCTATTCCGAACAATCGTTCGACCGGCTCCATAGTATCTGCCCCGTACCGTTCGATTTCACGGACGTAAGTATCGCATAAAACCCTTATAACAGCCCCGTTTTCCACCAAAGGCTGAAACGACGCTTCGAAACGCCGGAAGATAGGGGCGTAGTTCTCGAATCGGTCGATGTGGAGCCGCAGACGGATATGGAAATCCGGGTCGTTATAACGAATAAAGAAGCTGCCGTCGATCCATCGCTCTGCGTACAGTTCCCGAAGAAATGGCCGTATGGTATGCGCCAAAACCTCATCGGCTGTTTTGACACCTGTGTATATTTTGAAGTATAGCCATTGGCTACCGGGTATGAACTTTCTCTGTATCATGTTGCTCGTTTTTATGAAAGGCGAAAATCACCTCGTTCGTAAATCGGTCTTTTCCCCGGCGGACAATACCGGAGTCGTTACGAAACAGAAATTCCTCCAATACGATCTGTTTGCGTTTGGCGATCTCTTCCAGAAGAAGTCGTTGGCATTGTGTATCTTCCAAATTCAAATAGAGTTCGTTGTCGCTGTCGGGAATAACGACTTCCGTCGGCATTTGTCGTTTCTGTAAAAAATCCCTGAAGCGGACGGAAAGTTCCGAATCGGATAATTTGTCCATCCCTTCGACCTCTTCCTGTTTGATTCTCCACAGTTCTCTCGAAAGAATAATGTTCTTGTATTGAATCCGAGGAAGATAATCATAAGCGGCTAAAAGTCCCGACCAACCGCAACTCAATCCGCCGGTTATCCGTTGGTGTTGAAGATCGCAGAGGAAACGGTAAATCGGAATGGGACTCATCGAATAGTTATGGGCACACGTTAAGCGGGGAACGACCTCTTTGTCGTATTTTTTGGAACGGAGAAACAGACGTCCCTGCCGAATGGAAAGCATCAAGTCCGATATGGGAATATCCGTTCCGTCGTGTTCGCAATTCGACAGATAATGCAGCGTATGTTCCCTAAATACCGGGCGCGAGGCGATATTTCCGATGCGTGATTCGGGAAGATGCGATATTTCGGCGAAGATAACGTCCGGAGTTTGCCGCTGCTCGAAATCGGCGATCTCTTTGACCAGAGCCATAATACTCTCGTCAATATGGCAGAAGCGCCCCAAAAGGTTGGCCGCACATACTCCGCCGATCGATTTTATGTCGATTAGATCGTTATCGAGCAGGCTGCACATAACGGCAATCGTATCGGGAAACTGATGTTTGTAGTCCAGTTTCTCGAAATCCTTGTCCTCCAGCAATACGACGTGGCCTCCTTTGCGGGCATTTTCGATATATTTCCGGAATAAAACTCGATCAGCAGAACTTTGATGACTTGTCGTAATATTAGAATATTGAACAGGGAAAACGAGATCGTTAATCAGAGGATTGACGTCGCCGCTACCCGATGAAACCGGATAACCCAATCCCAACTCCCCGTCCAATGCCACAGCCAACGGAACTTCGGCCTCTTCGTACCGGCTTTGGAATGCCTGAATAAAATTTTGCAGCGTGGGATGTTCGTTCGGTGGTGTAATCTTCGCCAGAAAGTCGATCAAACGAACGATTCGAGATACGGTTTTTTCATCCACCTGTGCCCGATGCACCGGTTTGAACATATCCGTCTGAAACAGATATTTCGGCTCGTAGCCTACGCCGATATTTTTTACGGTCGATAAAATCTCATCATATAACGGCAGTGTCGTACCTACCGGTTGTGCGTCGATTCGGTTCAGAAGCTCCTGGATTTGTCGGAGCGGTTGCAGGATCGGAACATTTTGCAGGCGGGAGAGTTTATCGATAAGCGTATCGAGTACGTCTTCACCGACGACACATGGATCGAGTTCGCTTTTCAGCACTTGCGAGGCGATAGTCTCGATGACATATTCATGCGCTTGCTCCGTGGTTATCTCGTCATCGACGAGTGCTTGCACCAGTTGTTCGATTGTCGCTCCGTCTGCCGCCGTGTTCAGGAGCGTGGCCAGCGCTTCGTCGATTTCCAACGAAGCAACCGTATGCTGGCGCTGCGATTTCTTATAGCGATATTCGACATAGCGATATTTTCCGCCGATTTCATAAAGGCTATCATTCGGGTAATATACGAGTTGCTCCCGCACGTTGGGGTCACGCTCGATCTCCTGAATCAGAGCACACAGATATTGCATGTCCAACCGGGTGCGGCGTTTGTTGTCCTTCGTAGCCGGTAATTCGATCGATGTACTGTTCGCAATCTTTCCCGTGCTGCATCCTGCGAATAAACCGAACGGAGTACACCGTGTCATCGCCCGATGCCGGTATTTCAGAACGGAATGTTCGAATTTAGTCTGCTTTTTTCGGTCTTTCGATACACAACCTTCATACAGCTCCGGCGAGGCTAAATAGAGCGCTTCCCGAAATTCAGGACTCAAGGTCGTATCTTCTGCCGGAGCATCCAGCGGAAATAATGGCGTCCTGAAAACAAAGTCGGGAAAAGGGGCAAACGTCGGTTTCATTATTTGGGTGATTGTTCAGTTAGTAATTCTGTTTCCTTTTATCTTTTTACAAGATACAGCCAGAATGATATATTGGCAACTGTTTTTAAGAATAAATTCATTTGGCATTTATTATTTTCAAAAACATGTGACAAATAAGGAAAAATTCATTAAATTTATTGGTTCGTTACGATCTAAATAAAGCAGATACAAAATATCATATCTTTTATCGGTACATAACTTATATTAGAAAGCTCCCCCTCTCGTATTAACGAGAGGGGGAGCTTTCTAAAATTTACTTGCTTGCTTGGTTCCTATTCGCAATTGCAAGTCAATGCGTAAGTGTTCAGACAATCGCATTTAGTTTGGATACAACTTCCTCCTGAAACTATACAGTCATTTTTGCTTACTTCTACACAGGCTATAACATTATCCGACTTACATGTAGTAGCAGATACGCACAACCCCAGTTGATCTTTTGTTGCGCAATTTTTTTGAGTTCCTGCACAATAATTCGTTGCAGGAATGATAGTAGTCTGTCCTGCACCACCTTTAACCATTGCACTCTGCTCCCTGTCAAGACGGGATACCACGTCTTTTTTAAGTTTTAGTGTTTTCATAATAAAGCAGTTTTATTAGTTGGTATTCGAAAGTTATAAAAATTCATCAAACAATGCAAATATTTTATTGTTTTTTTTATAACTTTACCTTTGTGAGAAAGAATTTGTGTGATGAATCGGTGTAAATTGTCCTTTGTTATATTATACCTCTGTGTCGTCACATGGCCATTGGTATTGTTGCACGCGCAGAAGAACCCGTTTTTGGAGCAAATCCGTAATTTTCCGCAGGAGAAGATCCACGTGACGACCGACCGCGACGCCTATATCGCGGGCGACACGGTGTGGCTGCGTGCGCACTGCGTCGACGCCGCGACGCTCGAACCGCTCACGGCGAGCCGCTACGTCTACGTGGAGCTTCGCACGACGGACAACCTGCTCGTGCGCCGCATCAAGATTCTGCAACGCGGCGGCGTCTATGCCGGCTACCTGCCTCTGCCCGCGACGCTCGCGCAGGACGAATACGTGCTGTGCGCCTACACGCTCTACATGCGCAACCTCGGCGGCGACTATCTCTTCTCGAAACCCCTTTCGGTCAATCCCTACCGACAACCCGAAAAACGACGGCGCCGCACGGCGGCAGGCCCCTTCGACGTGGCCTTCTTCCCCGAAAGCGGCTACCTCATCGACGGACAGCCCTGCCGCGTGGGGTTCAAGGCCCTGGGCAAGGACGGACTTTCGCGGCAGGTGACGGGAACCGTGCGCGACGACCGTGGCCGCACCGTCGCGCGTTTCGCCTCGCGCCACGCCGGCATGGGGTCGTTCGAGTTCACGCCGCGGCCCGGCCGGCGCTACACGGCCGAATGCGTCCAGACATCGGGCGGCAAGTCGCGGCGCTTCGATCTGCCCGAGGCCAACGACTTCACCTTCGTCCTGCGCGTCGAGCCCAACGACACCTCCTTCGTCGTATCCGTCCGTTCGGCTAAAAAGTGGCGGCCGCAGGGATTGAAGCTCCTCGTCCACCGCTGCGGCACGCAGTGCTACTACAAGGAGTGGAACCCGCAGCACGCATCGCTCACCTTCCTGCGCGACGAACTGCCGGGCGGCCTCTACCAGATCCTGCTGCTCAGCCCCACGGGCGAAGCCTACTCCGAGCGGCTGGTCTTCAACCGCCGCGACGAAGAGACCGAGGTGACGATGCGGCAGGAGGGCACGTTGCAGCAGCGTTCGAAGGTAACGCTGCATTTCGAGGTGCACGACACCAAACGCCGACCCGCACAGGGCGACTTCGCCGTCGCCGTCACCGACCGCAAGGCGGCGGCTCCCGTAGCGACGGCGGGCATCTACTCCACGCTGATGCTCTCTTCCGAGCTGCGCGGTGTGATCGAAGACCCCGACTGGTACTTCGCGCCCGACAACGCGCAGGGCGACGAGGGGCTCGACGAACTGCTGCTTACGCAGGGCTGGCGCAGGTACGACGTGCCGAAGCTCCTGCGCGACGAATACAAGGAGCCTTATTACCCGTTGGAGGCGGGACAGGAGATCGCGGGACGCATCGAGCGCACGGCCATGTTCTCCAAAAAGAAGAAGCTCGACCGCTACACGATGCGGCTGCTGGTACCCCAGAGCGGCTACGCCACCTCGGCTCCCATCGCCGAGGACGGGTCGTTCGCACTCAACGGGTTCGACTTCCCCGACAGCACGACCTTCGTGCTGCGCCCCACCGTCCGAGGGCGGACGATCACCGACGCGCGGATTCTCATCACTCCCGATTCGTTTCCCGAATACCGCACGCTGCCACGCCTGCGGCAGCCCGATCCGACCTACGTGGCGCAGGCGCGAAGGTATATCGAGCAGCGCGGCACGGCAGACATGCGGAATATCGTCATCGACACCGTGGTCGTGACGGCAAAACCCTGGGACGACGACATCGACGAAAACGCGCCGGAACACCGCCTGGCCGCACGGTCGTGGAACGCCGAGCAGATCAAGGAGGTCAGCGCAGGGACGATCCTCGACTTCATCGAGAAGATGCCCGGAATGCAGGTCATGGGACGAAGGGTATTATACCGTGGGCACAAACCGGCCTTTATGGTCGACGGAAGATTAGAGGAAACGGTTGGTATGTTATCTGAAAAGCAAGATGGAAGGGAAGTAAATAGTTTGGATTACGACTCTGGCAAAGCAATCTCCGCAGGTGCTTTGAGAGCTTTGGTTGCAATAGGAAATATTGCACGGAATGGCGGTTCTGCTTCAGATCTCAGACAAGCAGCTGCAGACTATAGAGAAAAAGTACAAAATGACGAATGGAAACGAGGTATGCAGTATTTCGATGATTTTGATAATGTCCCCGATTGTTTGTATTACCCGATCGAACAGGTAGCACGTATCGACCTGATCGACCGCAACCAGACGACCTATTGGGGGACGAACCTCAAAGGCGGCATCATAGCCATTACCATGAAAAAGGGAAAAGCGCTGGCCGAAGCGTATGCCGCTGCACCATCGCCGGACGTAAGCGTAGTGACGCCATTGGGTTATCAAACCCCTGCGGAGTTTTACTCTCCGACATACGACACCGAAGAGAAACGTAGAACCAATACACCCGACTATCGCACGACGCTTTACTGGAATCCTGTCGTCAAGCTCGATGATCTGGGGCAGGCTACCGTCGAGTTTTATACCACCGATGCTCCCGCCGATTATGACATCTCTATCGAGGGCGTATCCCAAAGCGGGAAAATTATCTCTTTATCGAAATCGTCTGTAAAAACAGAATAAGGATATGTACACGATTATGTATAGTGCGTTATATTCATTTCTCGTAATATCGACTTTCTGAAAATAAAAGTACCCGAAAAACCTCTACTCGGCTTTTCGGGTATTTTCGAATTTATCGGACGAAGCGAAACCGCTGATCTCTTACCGCCGTTTTACACCGTGTATTCGATTCGGCGGCACGGAGGGAACATGCAGGTCCGGAATGTCGTCGTACTTGTTCCGATGCGGTTGCATGCCCCGTCTTAGGGGATAGTTCTTTTTCAGTATCTCAGCGGCCAACTGTCGGGTTCGTTCCTGCAACTTCCGCTGCGCCGCCGAACTTTCCGCTGATGTTTCGTATTCGCGTGCCAGCGTTTCGAATGCTTCGGCACTCGGGAAAAAACCGTTCATAATCCCGTACACCATTCCTCCGCCCATTCCGTTCTGCTGCATCGTCTGTAAAACGGCGATGTCGAAACTGTAGTTGCCGTAATGCGGGGTGTGCGGAACGTCGTCGATCAATTTCTTATAATTCTGTACCGTCGGCGCCAGATCGAACGTGTCGGTCCGTATGCCGTACGCCAGCAATGCTTTCGGGGCGAATATTCCGGGCGGTATCTCGTCGAAGGCATACCGTCCCTTGTCTTTGTCGTCGCGTTCGAGCCGGAATAGATCGACATACTTCTGCCAGCCGGTATCGAACTGCGGGAGCCGATATATCTGTAACTGCGTATCCTGTAATTGAGGGTGGAAGAAGTGCAGCAGATAGTAGTCCCACATCTCTATGAAACGTTGTGCTCCGAGGGGCGTTTCGGTAAATAGCAGCAATCCCTGCCGAGTCTCTACGGCTGTCAGGGTGTCGAATCTTGACAGCGGTTTCATCCCTTTGTCGAAGCCGAACATCGCACGCTCGTAGCCGTCGTGGTACCGGAGCCGTTCCAACTCCGCCTCGGGCGAGAGGTAGGGAATATTCATCTGCCAGCAAAAGGCGGCATCGAGCAGGCGCACGATGCGCTGCGGCGCCACACCCTCTTCGAGCAGAATCGGCAGGCTGTTTTGCAGGAAGTCGGGGCCGATGAGCCGCTCCTGCTGGCGGATCCGGAGGAGCACGTCGTCCGGAATCGTGTACTGAAAGAGCCAGTAGTCAGGATAGTTTCCTCCCGAGCGCTGTCCCTCGACATTGCGTTGGATAAACTGCTCGAACCCTTCGCCCGTATCGTTTCGAATGGCGTAGTCCCGTACTTTGCAGTGGGTGTCGAGCGCAAAATAGAACTCAAATCCGTCTTTCTGTGGTCGTGTCATAGGTCTTCAATGTCGTTTCAGATGAAATTCCGCGCCTCGGACCGGCTCGTCGCGCCGCCTCTGATATGCTTCGAGCAGCTTGTCGGGACGGAAGAGCAGATTTATGGCGTCGAAATTCCGGAAGGTGCGGATTCCTTCGGCCTGCATGGGAGGTATCTCGGACGAAGGCCGACGCCGTATCGGGAACTTCCGGTCGAGGATGTAGGCGGCCAGATTGTACTGCTCCTCGCGCTTGGCCGCCCGCCCCTCGTCCGAGAGGTCGGAGGCGTACTTGCGTTCGATGTTGTCGAATCCGCTGCGGAAGACGAACTCCCGGTTCCAATACCTTTCGGCATTCTGCATAAGATACCCGTAGCCGCGCTGCATGATGATCTGCAACCCCGTAAGATCGCGTATGCCGTTGGAGACATACAGGTTCTCCCCGTGCTGCGGATCCACGAAGGCCCAGAAGTTGTCGGCCGTAGCCCGCATGTCGTACTCTTTGAGGCAATATCCGCGACGCAGAACCTCGGCATCGACGAAGGGATGCTCCGGGACCCACATCATACCGCCTGCCGTGGGAAGCACCTGCGGATTCACCTTGTCCCAGAAGCCGTCGGGATCGGCCTCCACCTCGTACACGCGCAGGGTTTCAACCCCCAGATCGGGGTCGAAGAAGCAATCGGCGTGATGCTGCATGTAGCGTTCGCAGGCCTCCCGACCGTCCGGCTCCTGCGTGAAGAGCACCGCACCCCGCTCGGTCTCCACGGCACGGCAGCGCCGCAGGTCCTCACGGGCGACCGGTGGCAGCCCCTCGTTGCGGAACTGTCGGTAGTCGGCCTTTGTCGAGAGCATGTTGCCGCAGTTACCCTCCGCAAGGGGGTCGAGGTCGTACTTGTAACAGTAGAGAAGGTCTTTCAGCGTTACAGCGTGCCGGATGTCCAGCTTCTCGGTGACTGTGGACGGATCCAGCAGGTAATTGTGCTCCGCCGCTTCGATGCGGGGCAGCAACGCGGCATCGGTCGTGCGTATGTCGAAAAACAGCACCGAGGGAATCGCCCCGCAATTGGCGGCGTAGTCCGTAAATTCGTCGAGCAGGGCGCGGAATCCTTCGTCGCCGCGACGGGATCGCTCCATAGCGATAATCTTGTTGCCGTCGTCCACGGCGACGTACAACGCACCCTGCATCTGTTCCTGATCTTGTTCCATCGTCATTAGTGTTTGAGAATGTGACAAGGCATCTCTCTTCTGTCCCTGTCGCGTTCGTAGCGCTCCAACAGCCTCTCGGGTCGGAACAGCAGGTCGATAGAGAGAAAATCCCTGTAAAAGCGAATGTCTCCGCTCGGCAGCGGACACGGCGGCTCCTCCCTTGCCGGATCGATGCCGAAGCAAGTGCGCAGGATGTCGGCCGCCGTCGTGCGGCTGTCGTCCGTCATGGCCGCTGCAGGTTTCCGATCGGCGTTCTTGAACCGATCCGCGAACGGGAAGTCGTATCCCGGAAAGTCGGAGCCTTCCCAGCAGAAAGGTTCGTAGCCGT
>OHDV01000634.1_pt1 | contig 14198 bp, 23 predicted proteins | sample 1567041 | NCBI WGS metagenome assembly OHDV01 (sample SAMEA3879517, study PRJEB24766) | human gut metagenome | biome: human-associated habitat; feature: feces | place: USA | collected 1985/1987
CGTCACTTCTCGTGATCTTGACCGCGTTGAGGCAACTCTGATTCAGCGGTACCGTCTTCGTTGCAACGAAGTGGTTCCCCGCTAACGGGACAAATAACCGCGTCGAACGCCGTCCACGCTGCGGCGATTGCGTAAATCAAACGCACGTCGTCGTGCGTGGTTGGCGTTACCACCAGGCGCTTGTCGATTATTTCAACATCCATTGTTATCTCCTTTCGAAAACCCACCTAAGCCCTCTCTGGAGAAAGGGCTTAGATCGGCTTTCGATCAGGTCGCGGCTGCGCATCGTCTGCGCTCAGGCCGCTCGGGACGTGCGTCCTCTGCTTCGTTTCAGCTGATCCTGATCTAGCTCGTGGGGCGAGCTTGCGTCGTTTTCAGGTGGTCCCCAACCCAACCGCACTGGAAGATACCCTCCAGCCGTCCGCTCACTTTTCATGCGCGACCTTTGCGACTACCGTTCTGAGCTGTACTGCGCGTCGCTAGACCCTTCTAGCCAAAGCTACAGCCGCTTCTCAGGCGGTCCCCGACACAGCTAAGTGCCGAGATTCGGACATCGCTGCAGTCCCTTTCTCTCGCGCCGTGCCGCCGCCGAGGCTCCTTGCTCGGGAGGGCGGGGTTTCGTCCGCGGGAGGGGGCGCTGTAGCGCGCCGAGATTCGATGCCCTTCCCATCGATGCCTTGCCTTGCGGCTCGGGTGATAGAAACCCAAAATGGCGGATCTCTGTGTACAGGTATTAAACCATAACGGGGTATGCCTGTCAACCATTTTCTAACCCAACTTGGTTTGTTCTTGATCAAAGGACGCAAAAAAAAGCCCGTCATGACGACGGGCCTAGGCTTGTGGGTGTTTTGTGTATTAGAGCGACGAACCGTTATAGACGTAAACGATGCGTCCGATGACTGTTGTCTGCTCAAGCGTCGCCTTGTCGATGACTTGCGGTTGGTAACGCGGGTTGTCCGAAAGCATCAATATCGAGCCATCCAGATTGCGCTGGAGACGCTTGATGAACAATTGACCATCAGCCATTAGGCAGAAGATACCGTCTGTCATTATGCGGGTTTGAGAGGTATCTACGACGCAAAAGGCTCGGTCGCAAATGGTGGGCTCCATTGAGTCGCCATGTGCGTTGACGACGTGCAGACCGTTAGGCGAAACGACGCCCGGCAAGGTTCGCAGAAAGTCTGGAGCCATGTCAATCCCGCCGACAATCGAGATGAGCCCGGCCTCGGTCCCGTATCCACACGAAGCTTCTACGTTAAGCAATGGGATGGAGAACCATCCGTCTCGCTCCGACTCTCGTCCTATCTCAGAGATACGAACAAAATCGCTGTCTTGCTGGTGATCCAAAACGCCAGGCTCCAGTCCCAGCTTAGCTTCTAACTCTCGCGCGATTCTTGAGCCAAAACTCTTTGACCCAGTAAGCATTCCGCCGATTTGCTGAGGGGTTTTGCCGACGGCTTCAGCAAACGCTACTTGGGATGGGTAGCTAGAGACAATCCGTTTTAGATTGTGTCGTCGAGTACAGGTTATGTCCCGCATAATGGATCCTCCCAGTTGTGGTGTAACTCCGATTATCAATCATTAGAAGTTACGGGGCAAACTGCGAACTTAGGAGGGCAAGTAGCGCGAGATAACCCAACACAGTTTATTAAATGGTGTACACTTACGGGTAGATAAACCAAATTGAGGGATTCTTCAATGCTACCCCGTGCAAATGCATATCTGCGCTCGCTGCGAAAGGTTGAGCGCGTCGCACTGGCTGATCGGTGCGGCATCAAGCTCACGTCGTTGAATAACGTGATCTATGGCAAGCGGCTTTCCGTTGCCCTTGCTTGCCGAATCGAAAGAGAGACGGGAGGTGCTGTAACGCGTCGCGAACTCCTCCCAGACATTGATTGGGATTTAATTTCCGGCACTTCCCTAGACCGCGCACTGACTGAAAGCCGCTGAGGGGAATCATGAGTTACGAGGCTATGCATAAAGTCCGCGCATCGGGTTTGACCGATCGCACTCAGGTCGATGTGCTGGAAGCCCTCGCGTTTTTCCTGAACAAGGATACGGGGGCTTGCTTCCCGTCGACAGAAGCTATAGCGCGGATCTCTCGCGTCAACGATCGTACTGTTCGCTTGACCCTTAAGGTGCTACATGACCTTGGGTTTATCTCTTCCGTACAGATGCCCGGGCAAAAGCGCTATTTCACCTTGCACCTTGACAGACTGCCAACTTCAGAAGCCCAGCAAGAACCTGCACCCCTGCAAGAAACTACAGGGGGTGAAGAACCTGCACCCCTGCAAGAAACTACAGGAGGGGGCTGTAAGAACTTACAGGGGACCCCTGTAAAAACTTACAGGGAACCCCTGCAAAAACTTACACCCGAACAAGGAATTAACAAGGAATCTAACAAGGAAGAGGAACAAGGTAGCTTGCCCGCGCAAGCGCCGTTGGAAACCGACCATCTTAGCAACGACGGTAAAAAGGTCGAAAAGCCGAAGGCGACAAGAGCCAAGCCAAAGACAAGCTGTCCTTTCTCTCCTGACGATCCCATCCCGCCTGAATACCTCGAGTACGCACAGGCAAAGCACCCGAGCATCAACCCTCAGACGGAGTTCACCAAGTTCGTCAACTTCCACCTTTCCAAAGACAACCGGTACAGCAACTGGCTGGCCGCATGGAGGACGTGGGCGACAAAGGCAGAAGAGTTCGCCAGCAACCGACCGAAAAACCAAAACCAAACCTTTCCATTTGGAAAACCCACAGATCCTCAGTACGGCATTGGGGTTTGTGAACGACCAAAGGTTCTACCCAGAGAGTACACGCCAGAAGAATCACGACGAGCCAGAGAAGAGGCAATGAAGATCTGGAACTCGTAAGGACACATGATGACAGAACAAAAACTAACTTCACTGACTGAGATTCTCGAGCGTGTGAGCCGCATCCGCGCAGAGAAGACCGCATCCGTTCCAAAACCGGAGGTAGATCCCGAACTCCTTCAAGAGATCGAGAAGATGCGTTCTGAATTCGAACGCGACGGCATCGAGTACACGGAAGGCGCACTCATCGGTATGGCTGAATGCCGCGTTCTCAAGCGTCGCTACGACGAGAAGGCCGCAGAACGCTTCGCCCAGATCGCCGCAATCCCGCAGCGCTTCGCCAAAGCAAGTCTCTCGGACTTTGATCCTTTTGATGACGTTCAGCAGAACGCCTTCCTTCGTATCTGCCATTGGGCTAAGGCTGTTCGTGAAGGAGAAACCCCGTGGCTTGTTATCTCAGGCACTTGGGGGACCGGCAAAAGCCATCTCGCCTGCGCCGCTCTTAACAGCCTCCGCGAATCCAAGGGCTTGACCGTTCGATTTGTGGCAACGATGGACTTGGTTCGAGCCGTCCAGGGGACTTACGGAAACCAGAAGGCGACGACGAGCGAAGCCGAGATCACGGCAGAACTCGCTCGACTGGATGTCCTTTGTTTGGACGACATCGCCGCCGATCCGTCTTCTTTTGAAGCCAAGCTACTTGCCCGCATTCTTGATGCTCGCTATCGCAACGACAAGCCCACCGTCTTGGTGACAAACCTCGGCATCGATGAGACTGGCGGACAGCCAAGCAAGTTTGACCAGTATGTCGGCGATCTGGTCGCCTCACGAACCCGTCAGTGCGCGGACTTCGTAGAGATCAAAACGACCGACTTCCGTCGCGGCCTTCGTGACCGCATTAACGCCAGAAAGGCGCTTGAACTTAACTGAGGAGAAATGAATGACTAAGGAATTTGATGACGATTTTGGTTACGTCTACGAAGTAAATATCCAGAAAGGAGCGTATCGAGGAGAAGTCGAACTCGGTCACCATCTTCAGTATGAAAGCCCGGCATATGCGGATCAGTTTGGTTTTGACAACTACATCCCTGAAACTTCTCAGGAGGTCGACAACCTGCGCCTTTGCAAGCGCTTCGCTGAACGCTTCGTAACGCGCGAAAAGGAACGCATTACGGATTATTTCTGCAACGGAAATATCCACAGCAATAAGAACGCGCTCGGACTCATCTTGTCGGGTAAGTGCGGTACAGGCAAGACGCATCTTGCGTTGGCGATGCTGAACGTACTGGATGAAAACAAGCTTCCAGGCATCTATTTCTCGACCATTGATCTCTTTGACCGTCTTGCACGACTTGAAAAGAGAGATGAGGTTGAGAGTGTTTTCAAGATCCTTCGCGACCAACCGTGTTTGATTCTGGACGATGTCGGCGCGTTTGATTGCTGTGGGCAGGACTGGCGTTGGTTGCGAAGGATTCTGGTTGAGCGAGTTGCAGAAAGAAATCCGACGGTTTTGGTTACGAACCTGAGCGTGCGAGAAAACGGTGAGCTTCAAAGGTTTCTAGGCGGAAATCTGTACCAGAAGGTTATGAGCGTGTCCTATCCGCTGATATTCACTGGACGGAATCGCTTCCAGCCGCCTCGCTGTTCTGCCGAGGAGGTTTTCTGATGAGCGATTTCTTCAGCTGGCTATTTACAACCGATCACCTACAGGATTTCTCAATCCTAACGCTCTGCTTCTGCATCGTCATGTCCGGCAGGGCAATAGATCGACACAACCGTCAGATTTCCAAGCTGCAGAGAGAAGTGAGGGAGCTCACTCGCCGATGTAATGAGTTCGCTCATAGTCACAACTCGCCCGAAGAGCGGGGCGCAAGTAGGAGAACGGAATGACAACCTCGAGCGTACCGCTCTCTGCAATTGTCGGCTTCACCAAGAACCTCAGGGTCTTCGATTCGTTGGGGCGAAGCGAGATGGCGAGTTGCTTCTTGCCTGCCGAGAGGTCGGCTGTCGGCACTAACTCGCCGCCCTTCTTCACAAACGTGGGAAAGATCGCATCTTTGACTTCTATCGATCTGAGCACGACCGGCATCGTCGCCGCTTGGATCGTGACGGTCATGGCGAAAAAGCCGTCCCTCTGCAGCTGTTCACCACGTGAACCGCGACGGGTGCTGTTCGGAACGTCATCGATGCAAACGTCGATGGTAGGGCGTGAGGCTAGGAAGTTTGGATACATGAAAACGGCTGTGGCCGCCGTAGCGACCGCGGCAATGACAGAAAACGGATCAAACACGATTTCCTCCGTGGGTTGGTTGATGAATGTGTTGGGGAACACGCCTCAATCATCTCACGGGGGGGCCAGAGAGGTAACGAGAATGACAGGGTTTTGGACTTACATGTGCGTGCTCACGGTCGTTGTTGGCATAGTCGCAATCGCATGGATTTTTCGCGACTGGAGGTGATAAGAGATGAACTTTGCGCAACTCTTCTTTTCGATCTTGGCCTTCGGCGTGCTCACGCTCGGAATCTTTTGGGCTTTTCAGGAGGCAGCTTATCGGGCACAGGTCTTGGGTGATTCGATTACGCCGCCATTTCTGCGAGGCATATCGGCAATGATTGCGGCCGTGTACGCGGCTTCCGCCGTTGTTTCATCGCTGTATTGGCTAAGGAGCGTGCTCACATGACGGACGAAATCGAATGCCTTATAGGGATCGTCCTGATTTTCGTCATGTACGTTGCATGGATTTTTGAGAGCGATGACTGGGACGAATGAGCAAAAGCATATTGACCAAAGGAGGACGTTATGAGGTGGAACATCAAGGGCTTCGACCAGTACGAAGTCGACGAGGCAGGGCAAGTCTGGGCCAAGCCGCAAAAGCGCCGATTCGGCAACAGCTGTCGCCTGATCCCCGAAAAGCCACTAAAGCTCGAAAAGGCGGGCACGTGGCAGATGCGGAAGGCGGGGCTGCCACAACGTCTACGCCCCGACGAAATTGAACAACTCAAAATCGCAAAAGGAGAAACCGATGCAACTCACTCGTAGCCCCCGCATGTCCGAAATCAAGGACGAGGACTTTGAGCCGATCGAGAAGGACGGGAAGCTCAATGCCCCCAAAATCGGCGAGCGATGCCTTTTCCTGCTCAGAGCCTGGCACGGGCGTCCTGTCAATGGCTTCAGGGTCTTCGGATATCGGGAGGACGATGCGCTCATCTACGTACCTCTCTACAAGCAAAGCCTTTCGCTCCTGAACGTCAAGGGCTGGATCAGCGCAGGCGGTGAGCCGTTCTACAACGGACGCTTTGGAGGCGCGAAATGACCAGTCTCTTCACGCCTGACGAACTACCGCGCATGGCAAAAACGCTCAAGACGCTCGAGACGACCATCGACGCGATCGTTTGTGCAGATGAAAGCCAGCACGTGAGAAATCACGTCTGGGATCGTGCAGAAAACCGAAAGCACGTCAAGCAGGCTCTTCGCGCCGCAAAGCACCAGGCAGATTCCATGCTGCGACTGATGGAGCGCACCGACCTCGAGAGACTCGCACATGAATAGAAAAGTCTTCGCGCTCGGGCGCATGAAGTCCGGCCAGATGAACCGAACAGAGGCGGCTTATGCAACCACGCTAGAAGCCGCCAGAAACGCGCAGGAGATCGTCTGGTATGCCTTTGAAGGTGTCACCTTAAGCTCGCCGACGGATGCCGCTACACCCCTGATTTCGCTGTTCTACGAGCTGACGGCATCATGGAGATGCACGAGGTCAAGGGCTATTGGACCGACGACGCCCGCGTGAAAGTCAAGGTTGCAGCTGAGAAGTTTCCGTTCGTTTTCAAAGCTGTCTACAAGCAAGCAAAGAAAGACGGCGGAGGTTGGAGGATTGAGGAGTTCTGATGATCACGAAAGAGCAAGAACAGCGACTTCGCAACTGGGCGCGAGCAAACCGCGAATGCCCAAGAGTCAAGAAGGGGGCGACGCTTGTCTTCTGTGAGTCGCTTCGCTACTGGTATGACCACGAGGCGGAAGAGGGAGATGACGAGCCGCCGACGCGACCGCCGCAGGCAGAGAGACGGGGCATCGACGTCGACGACGCTAACCTGATCGATCGAGCTTACAGAGATCGAGAAATGCGTAACATCAGCCGCGCAGTTCTGCGCATGTTCTACTGCGAGAAGCGCCACCCCAGGGACATCGAACGCGAGCTCTCGCTAGGGGAAAAGACGCTCAACATGCATAGGGAACGAGCCGTCAATCAGATCTTCCGAATTGTTGAATCTTTGGAGAAGGAGGCGTAAAATGACCAAATAAGGTCGTATGACAGCTGCAGTTGGCAGTCCGGTTTTCCGTGGGCTCCCGTATGGGAGCTTCGGCGTGCCCGAAAGAAACGAACCCGCAAGCGTATGCAAGCGTTTCAGAGCTGACGCTAGCTTGAGTTAAGATGTAATTGAGCCCGTGGTGAAGAACTGCGGGCTTTTTTCGTTTACAACACCGCGCACGCCTCTCAACGATGCACAACCCGCGCGGTTTCCATTCGCTACCTTAGGTCAGTTTGCTCTAAGGCTTGGGTGGGGAGAAATCCTCGCCCTCTCTAATTCCTTGGGTTACCTATGAAGAAAGCTATTGTGGCGGCCATTGCGGTCGCCTTTTTCGTTTCTACAGCAGCTGAAGCACGTGGCGGTCGAGGCTTCAGCGGCGGTCGATCTTTCTCCCGTCCTGCTCCCGCGAAGAGCTATGCACCGAAGCACACGACTGTTGTGAAGAAAAACACTACCGTCGTCAACCAGACCGTTCATCAAAACACCACCTCTTCGGGTGGCGGCTTCTGGTCGACCGTTGCGGGTGCAGCCGCAGGCTCGATGGCAGGCAATGCCATCTACGACGTGATGACGAAGGACGACGAACCGAAGCAACCCGCACAGGCTCCTCAGCCGCAGGTCATTTACGTCCCTGTCGGCTCTGACGGAAAGCCCGTTCAGCAGGCTCAATAAAACGAAAGCCGCAAGTGCTACCAACACTCGCGGCTTTTTTGTGCAACTTCAACGTAAAGAGCAAGTTGCGTATGAGTATTTTACCGCAATTCGATCTTGGAGCTTTTATGAGCAATCCAGATTTGCCGCTCTATTGACAGGTCTTTGCCTACGGAATCGGCCTTGCCGGGCTCGGGTTTGGTTGCAGGCAGCTGATTGCCGCATTGGCGGAGTTAATCAGGTTGCTACGGCGCAAAGACGATAAATAAACGAAAGCCGCAAGGGAGGCAACCCATGCGGCTTTCTTCATGTCCACCAACCAGAACTTGGTGAATTGATGAAAGATATTTTAACAGGTATCGGCGCGTATTTCGCGATGACCAAGGTTTTCAAAATGCTTACCGATCCCTTGAAGCAAGTGCCGGGCGACTGGCGGTTTCTGCGATTGTCGATCGTGGTTTGCGCGATCTTGACCATCGCTTTTTCGGCATTGGACTATTCGACGAGATGCCTCGAAAGCATCGTCGAACACTGGCCGTTCTAACTCTCGAAAGGAGGTGCTATGGCATCAAAACCGAACGCCTCCAAGGGCGGAAGACCATCAACCTATACGCCGGAGCTTGCGGAGAGAATCTGTGATTTGATTCGTGAAGGCAAGTCAGAGCGTCAGATTTGCAAGATGCCTGGCATGCCGGATGCGGTAACTCTTCGCAGATGGAAAGACAACAATCCTGAGTTTTGCACTCAGTCCGCGCGCGCGCGCGAAGCAAGCGCCGAGAAGTTCAACGACGAGCTACTGGAGCTTCAGGAGAACCTGAACAACGAGCTGACAACACGCCTGCTCAACGGGGAGGACTTCCCGCGAGGCGCGATTGAGGCGTACCGCGTGTTGATGCAGGAGAAGGCGCGACAAGTGTCTTGGCGTGACGATTCCCGCTTCGGCGATCGCAAGACCGTGAAGATTCAGAGCGACACGCCTGATCTTTCCACGATCGACATGGAAAAGCTCAAGGCCGCAAGAGAGTTGCTGTATGACGAGACTCCCGACACTGATCGAACTTGATCAGGAGATTGCGCGGCGCAGCCTGTCCGAGTTCTGCAAGATGGCGTGGCACGTGCTCGAGCCTGCAACTCCGATCAAGTGGGGCTGGGCGCTCGACGCGATGTGCGAGCACCTCGAGGCCGTGCACAACGGTCAGATCAAGCGCCTTTTGATGAATGTTCCGCCGGGCATGATGAAATCGCTCTTGACGGGCGTTTTCTTTCCGGCTTGGGAATGGGGCGCAGGCGGACAGCCTTCAATGCGCTATCTGACGACGGCGCATAAGGAAGACCTCGCTATCCGAGACAACCTCAAGTGCCGACGCCTGATCTCCTCTGACTGGTATCAGGAGCGATGGGGCGTTGAGCTGTGTGGCGACCAGAACGCAAAGAAGAAGTTCGAGAACACGGCTACTGGCTTTCGTGAGTCAATGGCTTTCCGAAGCCTTACTGGATCTCGAGGCGATCGCATCATCATCGACGACCCGCTGTCTGTCGACGATGCGTTTTCACAGGCCGCGTTGCTCTCCGCTGAGACAACCTTCCTAGAAGCCGTTCCGTCACGAGTGAACAACAGCGATTCGGCGATCATCGTCATTATGCAGAGGCTCCACGAGCGCGATACGTCAGGCGTGATCCTCGCGAAGGAACTGGGCTATGACCACTTGATGTTGCCGATGCGCTTCGAGGAAAGTCGCAGGTGCAAGACCAGCATCGGCTTCACCGACCCTCGCAAGAAAGAAGGTGAGCTGCTCTTTCCCGAGCGCTTTACCGCCACTCAGGTGGATGAAATGGAGAAGGTCATGGGTGGCTATGCTGTCGCAGGTCAGTTCCAACAACGCCCGGTGCCTCGAGGCGGCGGGCTTTTCAAGAGTGACTGGGTGCAGTACTGGGACACTTTGCCCGAGCGCTTCGATGCGAGTGTGATCTCGTGGGACATGACTTTCAAAGACTCGAAAGCGTCCGACTTTGTTGTCGGGCAGGTTTGGGGCAGAAAGGACGGCTGTTTCTATCTCATCGACCAATTCCGCGGTCAGTGGGACTTCGTTAAGACGCTGGAGCAGTTCGTTGCGGCGGCAAACAAGTACCCGCGCGTGACTCGCAAGCTCGTGGAAGACAAAGCGAACGGGTCGGCGATCATCGCGACGCTCAAGAAAAAAGTGTCGGGCATCATCCCGATCACGCCAAAAGAAAGCAAGGAGGCGCGCGCGTCGGCCGTAACACCATTATGGGAGGCCAGGAACGTGTACTTGCCTCCACCTGAGCGGTTCCCGTGGGTCGAGCGCGATCTGGTGCCTGAGCTCCTCGCATTTCCGTCAGGTGCTCACGATGACACCATCGACGCGATGAGCCAGGCATTGACGGATCTAAATAAGCACAGCGGCTTGCATATCGATCCGACAAATCTAGCTTACCTACTGGGACGGTAGGCCCCGCTACTCATGCAATCTGAATTGACGATGTGCGGTGGCAGGCCGCAAGGCGCCGCGTTTTCCGCCGATTCCTGAGCGAATGGCGCAAAGTGGAGATTAAGCATTGTGAGCAAGAAGAAAAGAAAGACGGCGAAAGCCCAAGCGCCTAACGGCAATCTCCTCGCGCAGGCAAAGCGCATCGCCGCGCTTGAGGAGATCGACCGCACGCTACGCACGCCGCCGCAAGCCACTCAGCTCTTCGAGACGGTCGAGAAGGTGAGGGAGCGTTTCGCCCCTCCGGTGACTCTCGGGGTATCTGAAAAAGAGCGCCTAGCGCAAGATGAGGCACTTTCTGACGCGGGCTTTTATGGCGCAATTCATCGCAGCCTTCAACAGCACGGCTACGAGCTCGGGCAGTACCCAGTGACCTCTTTCGTAGGTTACGGCGCGCTTCAGCAGATTGCGCAGAACGGCATGATCCGTGCCTGCGTGCAGACCGTTGCGGATGATATTACCCGCGAGTGGATTACGATCACGGGCGATGACGCGGAGGCTGTTGAGGAGATTCAGACACTTCAAGAGAAGAAGTACCACCTACGCAAGCTCTTTCATGAGGCCGCAACACTAACCGGATACATGGGCGGGGCTTTTATCTACGTCGACACCGGCACGGAAAATCCCGAGTTGCCCCTGCGCTACTCAAACGAAAGCGCAGAGCTACAGCCGGGTACGAAGCTCCGGTTTGTCGTGGTCGATCCTGTGAACGTATCGCCGGGCGACTACAACGCCATCGACCCGCTCAAGCCCGACTACCTCAAGCCCCGCTACTTCTGGGTGTTGGGAACGAAGGTGCATGAGTCGCGTATGCTTAGGCTTTTTGACAACCCGCCGCCGACGCTTCTGCGACCGGCATACAACTTCCTCGGCATTCCGCAGGCTCAGATCCTCTGGGACTACGTGATGCACTGGAATCAGTGCCGGGTCTATACGGCCGACTTGGTGCGCAAGGTGTCGCTTCTCGTTTTCCAAACGAGCACGGATGACATCTTCAATTCGCCTAACGGGGTGCAGTTGTTCGACATCCGCATGAAGGCGCTTCAGCGCTATCGCGATAACAACGCCGTGTTCGTCTGCGACAAGGAAGGCGAAAGCGTGATGAACGTGCAAACGTCAATTGCGGGCTGTACGGACGTCGTGCGGCAGTCTCTGGAGATGGTAGCGTCTATCAACCGCACGCCTGCTGTGAAGCTCTTGGGCATCAGTCCTAGCGGCTTCAACGCAACGGGCGAAAGCGATATTCGTAACTACTACGATTACATTCGTTCCAAGCAAGAGCTGCGTCGCGAAACAATTAACACTTGCTTAAAGGCAATTGAACTAGTCGAAATGGGGAGCATCAATTCGAATATCTCCTTCGACTTCAACGAATTGAGCAAGGAAGATGAAGCCAGCGCGGCTATGACCGCTCAGACGCGCGCAGGCGCTCTTGCAACGCTTGCACAAGTTCAGGCAATCAGCGCAGAGGAAATGCGCGAAGCGGTCAAGAATGAGCCGGCGATGCACTTGGGCTTTTTGAGTGACGAGGTGCCCGAAGGGGAGCCTGAGGATATCGATGGCTTGCTTGGCGCGCTTCAGCAGGCTACGACCGCAGTGGCAGAGCCTGCTCCTGCATCGAACCCGCCCGACGAATCGCGGCAACTGCTTCAGTCCCTAGGTGGCTTGAATGGCTAAACGCATCAAGACGATCCCCGCGATCGAGCCGAATGCCGGGCTCAAGGCGGCCTTGCAAAAGCGGCTGATTGCTCTCATTGAGAAACAGACGCGCGAGGCAACGGCCGAGCTCCTGCGCAACCTGATCGATTCGGGCTGCTTCACGCAGCCTGTCGAGACGGTTGCGCAGGACGCCGCACTGTGGGGACGCAAAGAGAAAAAGATCATAGATGAGGCGATACGCGCTTTCAAAGCGTCTAATCCCGCCGATGCCGCTCGAAAGCTTGACCTGAGTCTCACCGAGAAAATGGCGCGGTGGATGATTCACGCGGGAGAAAGCGCAAAGCTCGTCTCGGGATGGTTTGTCCGCGCAATGGCGCAAAACGTGACAGCGAGCCAGCGGCGTGCGCTGATACGCGCGGGCATCACTCCTACTCTGCTCAAAGAAAAATGGACGATCCCTATCGTCAAGAATCGATACATGGCGCCGAGCACAGCAAAAGCGTTGCCGGGGCTTGTGGCCGGCATGACGGGGCTCATCACCAAAATGCAGGCGGATGACCTCGCCAGAGTGCGAGAGACGATTACACGCGGCCTCTACGAGGGTCAGAGTCTGGGAGAGATCGAAAGCGTGCTGAAAGCCTCTAGGGGCTTCACGGAGGCCCGTGCCAAGCGAGTTGCGCTTGATCAGTCGATCAAAGTCAGTCAGGGCATCCAACGCGGCAACGCCGAGGCATTGGGCATCAAGCACGCGGTATGGGTTCACGTCCCGGGGCGGTATTCATCACGCGAGACGCATATCGCAATGGACGGCAAACGCTTCGACCTTTCCGAGGGGCTTTACGACCCGGCTGTAGGCCAGAACGTAACGCCCGGGTTGTTGCCGTTTTGCCGATGCATTTTCCGTCTAGATATATCGGACATATTGAAATGAACAACGACCGCTATTTACTTGCCCTAGATGCCGAGAGCGTGAGGAGGTATGACAAGAACGGGAACCTCCATGTCACCGTCTCGCACTTGACCAAAGCGCAGGTGCGACCGTACTACGGGCATGAGGTGCCTGACTGGGAGCGTCTGAGGCTCGATCCGCAGAAGATCTATCGCGGATACTGCCCGCCAGAGGAGCTGAGCAAGCCCGAGACAATCGAGAGCACGAACGGCATCCCGATTCAGCTCAACCATCATCCAGACTACGCAGACGCGCCGCAGATCAAAACGCGCGTCGGCTCCACTGGGACAGACGGCGCATTTAGAGCGCCATACCTAGACAACTCGCTGCACTTCACTGTTGAGGATGCAATCAAGCGCATCGTCGATGGGTCGATGCGTGAGTTGTCTCTTTCGTACAGATATACCCCTGACTTCATCCCTGGCAAGACGCCGGACGGCGAAGACTATGACTTCGTTATGCGTGACATTACCGCCAACCATGTTGCGCTGGTGGAGCAGGGCCGCGCGGGGCGCGATGTGTTGGTGCAAGACAGTCACTTAAGAGAGGCTCAACCTATGGACGTGACGGAAAAGAACGCGGCTCCCGTAGCCGCAGCTGACGGCGATCCTGCCGTCGAGAAGAAGGAGGTGGCACTTGCTGACGCAATCGCCGCTGCCGCCAATGGAATCAAAGACCTGCATGAGCAGGACGAGGAGGGGAATGTGGTCGACAAGTCCGCTGAAGAGGCGCAAGCCGCTGACGAGGACAAGGACGCAGCCATCAAGCGAATCATCGCCGAAATGGTTTCCAAGGGCATGAAGCCTGAGGATGCCGAAGGCTTTGCCGATGCGCTCAAGGGGCTCGCCTATGCCGAAGCCGAGGCCGAAGATGAGGACATCAACATCGGTGAAGAGGTCGAAAAGCCTGCCGAAGATGAGGACGAGTGCGCTCAGCTCATCCAGGACGGCCTGAAGGCCTGCGGCTACGACGAGGAGCCAGAAGAGTTCCAGAAGGCGTTTGCCGAGGGTGTGCGCTATGGCGAACGAAAGGAAAAGACCGAGCCTGAAAAGCTCGATCGTGAGCATGAATCCGAAGGCGAAGAACGCGCACTGGGGCAGGACGCCGCGCTTAAGCGTGTCGAACGCCGCATCGCTCGACGCTTTACGGCAATGGATGAGTGCGCTCAGACGCTCGGCCGCGTCCGCTTCAATGCCTACGACTCTGCCGAAAGCGTCTATTTGGCCGCGCTGGAGCAGGAGGGTGTGAGCATCAAGGGCGTTCGTCCCGAAGCCGCCCGCACCGCTTATCTCGCCTTCATGGCCGGCAAGAAGG
>OHDV01000641.1_pt1 | contig 14055 bp, 8 predicted proteins | sample 1567041 | NCBI WGS metagenome assembly OHDV01 (sample SAMEA3879517, study PRJEB24766) | human gut metagenome | biome: human-associated habitat; feature: feces | place: USA | collected 1985/1987
AGACAGAGGCCTCTCACGCCTTTAACATCGGTTCGATTCCGGTACGGGTCACCATATGCACCTCTAGCTCAGTTGGTAGAGCAACTGACTCTTAATCAGTGGGCCCAGGGTTCGAGTCCCTGGAGGTGCACCAGATATTGAACGTCAAATCGTAAGATTTGACGTTCTTTTTTGTTATGTAACCCCGAAAAATCGGGGTTTGCACGGTCAATGCACGGTTTTTGCACGGTCGGCGTTTTCGTGGGAATCCTCTGCATGGGCTGGAATTGCTTTGAAATGCGTGGTAAATTTTGCATCAGGTCAGAAGAGCCAGACGGAGCTGCGCCTTTACTTCGGGGTCTGCGTTCTTCAGAAGTTCCAGCAGAGCAGTCATAGAGATGGTCGGTTCGCCTGCGGCGGGTACAGCCTGTGGGCTGGGGCTTTCGGACTTAGCATAGAACCCTTCCTCGAACTTCTTCCCCAGTTCAACACGAGAGGACTGCTGGATATGGGCGTAGGTGTTCACCAGCATATCTGCCGTAGCGTGTCCAGTGGTTCCCTGAACGGCCTTCACATCGCCGCCGGAGATCATCAGCTGATAAGTCGCACTGGAATGCCGCAGACCGTGGAACACAATACGAGGGAACTCCGGGTGTGCATCCTGCCATTTGAGGAACTTTTTGCGAATCAGCACAGGCTCCACAGCCAGACCGTTGGGCAGACGGAACAGCATTCCGCTGTCATGGTAGCGTGCCGGATCTTTCATCTCGTCTGCCGCCAGCTGATTCAGCCACTTCTTCAGTTCCTCTTTCAGAGCAGAGGTCATGAAGATGGTACGGCAGGAGGACGCCGTTTTGGTGCTTTTCAGGATGAGAGAAGTGGTGCTGCGTTCCAGCTTGTCCGGGAATACCTTGATGATGCAGCCGTCGTCTACCTGATTCAGGGCTTCTTTACGCACTCGCTGCATGGATTTGTTGATACGGAATGTTCCGATGCCGTCCGCAGCGTCAAAGTCAATATCCTCTGGGGTCAGACCTACGATCTCGCCCTCTCGCAGTGCGCCCACCAGTGTGAGGTGGACTGCCAGATGCAGGATGGGGTCCTCCATGCTGTCCAGAGCCGCCCTCATTTCCTCTACCGTCCAGATGGTGCGCTCCTGCGTAGACTTCTTGGGGCTGTCCACGGGAACAGGGCTTTTGACAAGGATGCCCCACTCTACGGCATACTGGAAGGCAGTGCCCAGCAGCCGGTGCACCTCATGGATCGTTGTGCCGGAAAGGAAACGCTGCTTCTGCTTTTCGGTCAGTTCCTGCTTCTTGCCCTCGATATACGAACCACAGGGCGTTTTGCTCAGGGTCGTGTAGAGGTTCTCCATGTGGTAGGGCTTGAGCTTCTGCATCTCCATGCTACCGATATAGGGGATAATGAGATTCTGAATGGTGGAAAGGTTGGATTCGTAGGTTTTGGGTGCCCACTTGTGCTTGCTGCACTGTTTCGGCAGCCAGTCCATCAGGAACTCTGCCACCGTTACCGAGGACGGAATCAGGAAAGTGCCAGCGGCCAGTTCATGCTCGATTTGCTTTTTTCGGTTCGTTGCCTCCTCTTTTGTGGGAAAGCTCTCCCATTTGTCGCAGCTCTTGCCGTGCTCATCTTCGTAGGTGTAGCGGACGCTGTAAGAGTTGCCGCGCTTCGTAATATATGCCATACTGTTTGCCTCCTTATCAAGCTGCCCGGTAGAGCCACGCATCGAAACTGTCTTTCGGTACACGGATGCTTCCGCCTACCCGCAGGACACGGAATTCGGTGGTGCTGTTGCACAGGTTGTAAGCAGAGCGCAGGCTGATGGCCAGCATTCGTGCGATCTCTTCCACCGTGTACACCAGTTTCGTGGTTGCCGGGCTGTCAGTCGGAGACTTGACGGCATTGGTTTGAGTGAACATCTCCATTGTAGTGGGATTCGTGTCCTTTTGCAAGGACTTATTCGTATAATTTTCATATTTCACAGTTTCGGTCATGTTGGGCCGATTCAAGTTCATAGGCAGACCTCCAAATCCTTGTAGCCGGGTGTTTTTTCACCCGGCAATTTTTGTTTTCCGACATTTTCGGGTTATCCGATCAAAAGTTTCATACGTTCCAGCTTTTCCTGCGCTGCTTCCTTGCGGAAACTTACACCGATACAGGAGATTGGGACGCACATTTCCAGCAGGCGGTCATAGATGCGGGCATGGGCGGTATCCTGTGGGTGGCGTATCTCGTCCAGCGTCAGGTTGGTGGTGACGATTAACGGCTTCCGGCTGCGGTATCGGCTGTCTACGATGTTGTAGATTTGCTCCAGTACATATTCCGTTCCGCGTTCCATGCCGAAATCGTCAATGATGAGCAGGGGATAGCGGCAGAGCTTGTCCACAACATCATTTCGCCCGGAAAAGCTACTGTTCAACTCGTTCAGGATTCGGGCAAAGTTCGTCATTCGCACAGGCACTTCCTGCTCCATCAGAGCGTTCGCAATGCACCCGGCAAGGAAACTCTTGCCGGTGCCAACACCGCCCCAGAGAAGAAGCCCAAGGTTCTCTGAATGCATGGTCTGCCACTGCTCTACATATCGGCGTGCATGGTGCATCTGCGGGCTGCGGCCATTGTCGTTTTCAAAGGTCCAGTCTAGCATTGCTGGGTCTGAAAATCCTTCTGCTTTCAGTCGCCGCACAAGGTCGAGGTGTTTTTGCTGGTTGATAAGGGCTTCCTGCTTTTCTCTTTCCATGCGCTGGCAGCAGCATTCGACTGGGTGCTTGTTCTTGCCCATCAGGGCAATGCCCTTCGCAAAGAACGCTTCTTTTGGGGTGTGACATTTTCCGCAGTAAAGCAGACCGTCCTTGCCATAATAATCCTCGGGATTTTCGGGAATACTGGATGGGAGCTGTTCCAAAATTTTTTCGATCGTCTTTATAGGCTTTCTCCTTTCTTGAATGTGTAGTCCGGGATACCCGGTGTTTGCTTTTGTTCTAACTTTTGCCGTTTCGCCCAGATGCGCAGGGTAGCGGCATGATCAGAGTACTTTTTGCCGGTAGACTGGATATAAGCTGAAAGCTGTTCGATCAGATCATCCAGCCCGGAAAAATCGGCTTTGAGCCGCTTGTAGTCTTTTTCCGTCAGAAAAACAATTTCGATATTCTCCGAACATCAAACGAGTGCCATTGGTTCTTACTAGGTGGTTATCTTTCAGGTTGTTCTTATTACGTTGGTTAGGTGTGCATTTTTGCGCAATCATACTGCTCGGTTCTGCACAGTCATGCTCGGCATTTTTGTATACTGCGATGGTGCAATTTTGCGTAGTATGCGGAACCTTGAGCAGAATGCGGCTGGGCTTGGAAAAACCGTTGCGGACACGTTCTACGAGCTGTGCATTTTCTAGTTCAGTAAAAGAGCGTGTTATGCTGGAAATACTGCATCCCAAATCTTTTGACAGATGAGAAAGCGGATAGACTACATAAATGCGACCCTGTGCATCGATCCAGTTGTTCTTTTGAGAAAGCGTTGCTCGGTCAAGCAGCAGGGTGTAGAGTAGTTTTGCTGTGTGGCTCAGGTTGGTATCCAGCAGAAAGCGGGGATAGGGTAGATATTGTGGCAGGGGCGTAGTGACAGTCAGGTAGTCGGAAATAGAATTCACCTCCAGTGTCTTTTCATCAAACAAATTTTTGGAAAGCATTTTACTGGCTGTTGGTAGTCTTCAGAAGATGCTGCCGATGCTGCTCTTTCAGATGCACAATATAGCTTTCTGCCTTTTGCAAAGCAGCAATAACTTTTGCTTCAATCTCTACATTTGTCAGAAAGTCGGGATACAGAGCAAAGCATTGTTCGAGACGGAAAATAAAGCTATCAGAGGCACTGTTGATTTCACTGAACATTCCTTCGGCATCGGCGACATGATCAACCGTTGCCATCTTTTCTCCTAGCTCACGAATGGTCTGGAGTTCGGTGCTGCGCTTTCCCGATGAAATAAAAGGTCGATTCTCTGAGAGTGGATCAGCCGTTTGGATCTTCGATGTGGCAGCACTAGAGAAATTGCGTTCGGTGACCTTGGAAAGCAATTCTAAATTTTCATAGGTGTCTGCACTATCGTCTGGTTTACCGTTTAACTTTTCCTCTCGCCACGTTGATACCACGGTGGGCAATGCTTCTGTGGGAGTTCCACGGATAATGGTAGCCTCTCGCTGGGATAGCTTAAGTTTGCCGGATAAGATTTCTTCCTGAATGCCGGGGCAGTATTTTTCCATCAGCTCAACAGTTTTCATGAACTGCTCGGCACGAATTACAAAAGAGGGACTCACATTATTTTCTTTGGCGATTCGTTCAGTCGTGTTTTCTACCGATGGCAAATTGTCAATTTGACAGTTTGCCACCGGTGTGTACTGATTGCCATGATTTCCCCCACGAGTGGATTTTTCAGAATGATATTGCTTTCCAATCAGGAACTTTTTCTGCTCGGGTGTCAGATTCCGACGACCCAGCTGATGTTTGCAGATCCATGCCAGAACATCTTCACGGGTTTCGCAGGTACAGGAAATCGAACGGGTGGTATAAGGAATTTCCGGGTGCTGCTGGAGAATCTTATAGCGATTGTGGCCATCAACAAGAATGTTGCCCCAGACGATCAGGGGAGACAGGACTTCGCCCTCTGAAAGGATGTTTTCTTCCAGTTGCTGAAATTCTTCATCGGTCAATGCAGGAATCTGAGATTGAAATTCAGAATCAATGATAAATTCAAACTTGTTTTTCTTCATAGGCAAAATCTCCTTTCAAAAATCTATTGGTATTTCTGCCGTTCTCCCTGCATGGGTTTCCTGCCCCCTTCCGGCGGCGTTTTCCGGCTCGATCTTGCGAGGTCATGGCCGGGTATCACATGCAGACGGTCATGCGGTTTTCAAGGTTCGATGAAGGCTTGTAGAAAGCATATCACAATGAAGCAGAAATATTTAGGAAGCATTCCTTCCGGTTTTCAGTGGATTTTAGGAGGATCCCAAGGAAAAACCGGAAGGAATGCTTCCGCTTCTTGGAAAATGTTCTGGATAGAGCATACCATAAAGGCACTCGATTTTTTAGGACCTATTACTTCCGCTTTTTACCTTCAAAACCGGAAGTAATAGGTCAGGTTTGATGTGATATTGGATGAATCAACGCTGATTTTTCCGAAACGAATTTTTCTCCAAGAAATTTGCTTATTCAGCGTCCGTTAAGGTGCGGAACTAGCGTATTCTTGTGCTGAACATCGGGTTTGGGCGAAGCCCAACAAGTGTTTTGAAGCTGGATTTGTAAAATCGGATTCAAAAATTGCAAGTTGGTACTAACTCGCCCTACTTGCTGCGGTTGCAAACTCGAAAATTTTTGTGTAGAAAAATAACCGTCCGCTTCAAGTTGAACTTGAAAACGGACGGTCTTGACTACAAAATGATTTTCAAATTTGGGAAGCGCATTGAGAGACTTCATAGTTGTAGCAAGCAGTGCAGACGTATATACATCTGCGAACTTGTCGGGGCGAGGCCCCTCCATCTGCTGTCGCAGACCATTCTGTCGCTTAAAAGCCCCACTGGGGCTTTCATTGCTGCGCTGCGCTCCGCAAACGCGAATTTTGCTCTGCAAAATACTTGTTGGGGACACCCAAACCCGTGAACTGCATCCGTTGGATGCAGGCTTGGCGTCTCCAAATGAGAAAGTCTATGGTTCTAACACATTGTCAGCCATTGGTAAAACAACTTTTTCCAGTCAAAAAAGAAAATAGCGATGATTAAAGATGAACATTGCAGAAAAATGTGATACAATAGAAAATGAAAATCCAAACAACAGGAGGAACCCCCTCGTGGCAAATAATGTGAACGTCAAAAAACTAGAAGCTGACCTGTGGGAGTCGGCAGATCTACTGCGTGCAGGCTCTAAACTCACCTCAAACCAATACTGTATGCCGGTGTTGGGACTGATTTTTCTGCGGTATGCGTACAGCCGCTTCAAACTGGTAGAGCAGGAGATCCTGAAAGACCGTCCCATGCGCGGTGGCCGGGTGCTGCCGGTGGAACAGAGCGACTTTGCCGAGAAGAGTGCACTGTTTCTGCCCAAGGAGGCGCAGTACAATTACTTAGTCAATTTGCCTGCCAACATCCCGGAGCAGGGGCTGACCGGCATTGAGGGCAATCCTCTGAACAGTCTGGGCGAAGTGGTGAACAACGCCATGGAACTGGTGGAGCAGCAGAGCGAGCAGCTGCAGGGCGTTCTGCCGAAGGACTACACCATCTTCTCGGATGAGCTGCTGGGGGAACTGCTGCGCATCTTCAACAATGATGCGTTGGACGATGTGGGCGGCGATGTGATCGGCCGTATCTACGAGTACTTTTTGAATAAGTTTGCCAAGAATGTGGCACAGGACGACGGCGTGTTCTTTACGCCGAAATCGCTGGTGAAGATGATCGTCAATGTGCTGGAGCCTGCCCACGGCGTTCTGTTGGACCCGGCTTGCGGCAGCGGCGGTATGTTTGTGCAGACCGGCGACTTTGTAAACCATGCGGGCATGATCGCCAACAACACCATGACCTTCTACGGACAGGAAAAGGTGGAGTACAACGCCAAGCTCTGCCTGATGAATATGGCCGTGCATGGTCTGACCGGCGTGATCAAGTCCGGCGATGAAGCCAATACCTTCTATCACGATGCCCACAACCTGAACGGCTGTTGCGACTATGTGATGGCAAATCCGCCGTTTAACGTGGATAAGGTCAAGTCGGAGTCGGCGCAGAGTGCCGGGCGGTTGCCCTTTGGCCTGCCCGGTGTGAACAAGGCCAAGGAGATCGGCAACGCAAATTATCTGTGGGTGTCCTATTTCTACTCCTACCTGAACGAGCATGGCCGTGCGGGTTTTGTGATGGCGTCCTCTGCTACCGACAGTCAGGGCAAAGACAAGGACATCCGTGAAAAACTTATCCAGACCGGCCATGTAGACGTGATGATGAGCGTGGGCAACAACTTCTTCTACACCAAGAGCCTGCCCTGTTCGCTGTGGTTTTTGGATAAGGGCAAGCCGGAGCATCTGCTGGACACCGTGCTGTTCATCGATGCCCGCAACTATTATACCGTGGTGGACCGCACTCAGAACGAGTGGAGCGACTGGCAGCTGAAGAACCTCAACGCCATTGTCTGGCTCTATCGTGGCGAGGTGGACAAGTACAAGGTGCTTCTGGCGGAGTATCACGCAGAACTGGCGGACGACCGCCCCTTTGCAGAGATTCAGGCCGCACTGGAACAAAACGTGCAGGCCAAGCGGGAAGAAGCCAAAGCCGCTGTGGAGGCAGCACCCCGCAAGGAGCGCAAGACCACGCAGGAAAAGTTCGACAAGGAGCTGGAAGCCCTCAACGAGAAGCTGACCGTTGCCAAGGAGGCCGTCTGGCTCACCGAAAAGTTTGGCGAGGGCGCTTATCAGGATATCCCCGGTCTGTGCAAGGTGGCTAGCCGCGACACCATCCTCAACGAGAAAGGCGCATCCCTGACGCCAGGTGCCTATGTGGGCGTTGCACCCGTGGAGGATGACGGCGTGGATTTTGCCCAGCGGATGAAGGAAATCCACAAGGAACTGCTGGAATTGCAGGCAGAGTCCAACCGCCTGATGGAAACCATCTCGAAGAATCTGGAGGAGATGGGGGTATGAAGTGGGAAAAAGTGAAACTGGGAGATGTTTGTGAAATAACATCAAGTAAGCGCATTTTTTACTCAGAATATGTTGATGATGGAGTGCCATTTTATAGATCAAAAGAGATTATTGAAAGTGACGAGGGAAAAATAATAGAAAATCCACTTTATATTTCAGTGGATAAGTATAATGAAATAAAAGAAAAATTTGGTGTTCCGCAGACAGGAGATATGCTCTTAACATCGGTAGGAACGATTGGGATTCCTTATATCATAAAAAAGAAGGATTGCTTTTATTTCAAAGATGGGAATTTAACGTGGTTTAGAGATTTTAGAGAAGATTTGAATTCTAAATATTTATATTATTGGATAAAATCTTCTGAAGGAACAGGAACCCTTTATAATACTACGATTGGATCATCACAGAAGGCATTGACAATATCAGCACTCAAAAATATAAAGGTTTCGCTCCCGCCGAGAAGTGTGCAGGATAAAATTGTTGAAGTTGTTTCTGTCTACGATGACCTGATTGAAAACAACCAGAAACAAATCAAACTGCTGGAAGAAGCAGCCCAGCGGCTTTATAAAGAGTGGTTTGTGGATTTGCGCTTTCCGGGGCATGAAAACACGAAAATTGTGGACGGCATACCGGAGGGGTGGAGTGTTTATCCATTTAGTAGCAAAGTAGATATTATGAGTGGGGGAACACCTAAAACCTCAATTCCAGACTACTATAATGGGAAAATACCGTTCTATACCCCTAAAGATAGCGATGGTGCTTTTTTTGCATATAAAACTCAAATGAATATTACTGAAGGTGGGCTGAAAAATTGTAATAGCAGATTATACCCGCCCAAAACAGTTATCATTACAGCGCGTGGAACAGTAGGAAAAACGACCATACTTGCAGTTCCAATGGCGATGAATCAATCTTGCTATGCTCTAAAAATGAAAGAGAATGATGCGCCGTATTATTTGTTCTTTACACTTAACAATGAAATTAAAGCACTGCAAACTATGGCAAATGGTGGAGTATTTAATACGATAATTGGAAAAACCTTTGATAGTATCAATATTCAAATTCCAAAAGACCCTTTGATTTATGGATTTGAAGAGACGGTAAGGCCGTTTATGGAGCAAATAAAGAACAAGCTACAAGCAAATTCGAAGCTTATCGAAGCTCGAAATAGACTGTTGCCGAAAATGATGAGTGGAGAAGTGGAGGTGTAAAAATGTTTTCAGAAAAGTATGGATATAAAGAGCCAAAAGAAGTTCAATATGAAAAGATTGATCCATCGTTAAGAAATAGAATTTGGAATATTTTCTATAAAGAGGAAATTAATAATGGACTTTATAAAACAATGGCTTCGCTCTCTGGTGAGAGAACAATGGTGGAAAAAATAACAGATAGACTTGGATATCCACTTACAGCACCAATGAAACCGGAAGAAATTTTGAGAAAGACTGTTACACAGACTGGAAGATGGTATGATGTATATGATTTTATAGATATATATCTGTCTTTTTTACAACAAGACACGAGAGCACAACGTATAGAGCAGTTTAATGAAGTGTTCGTACAAGAAAAGTCTGGATATCGAATCGTATTAGGTGAAGTTACGCCGATTACAAACGATACTGAGATTGAAACAATCGAACAGGCGGCGATGACACAGTTTAATTCGGTGAATCAGCATATTGGCAAAGCACTTGCGTTTTATGCGGATTTGAAAAATCCAGACTATGAGAACTCTGTAAAAGAATCAATCAGTGCCGTTGAAGCGATGTGTTGTGTTATTACAGGAACGTCTGGAAAACAGGCGACATTAGGAAATGCAATAAAAAAACTTGAGGATAAGGGCATTCATATTCATGGAGGCATGAAGCAGGGATTTAAAGATTTATATGGCTATGCTTCAGATGAAAATGGAATTCGGCATGGCGGAATTGATTTCAAAAATGTGCCGCCGGAAGATGCGAAGTTTATGCTGGTGTCCTGTTCGGCATTTGTGAATTATCTGATTGAGAAGTGGAGTAAAGTAGAAAACAATTAAACCAAAAGAAAGCGGGGTGGAGCAAATGAAAGAAAAAGTTCAGAGTATCAAGCTGAATGGGATGCTGTGCATAATTTTTATAGCAATAACGTACCTTGTGACGCTGAATATAGAAAATGGATTTTTTCAGCCCGATTTGTGGTGGATGTCAAATAATTTTGCTCTGACTGTTAGCGGTGGAATTGCAACAGGCTTTGTGGCTGGGTTGGCTTACGCGATACAAGAGTATAGAAACTGTAAAAGTGAAACCGAAGCAAAGCTGTTTTTTGCGGCGGGATGGCTATATAGCACTTTTAGCCATATGGATAAAAATATTACGGAGGCTTTGGAAAATCCACAGCAACCAGCGATTGAGAGCCTGTTGAAAACGTATGTGTCGGAAGGAAATCAGGCAAATGAAATAATCAAGCAGACAGAGTACATAACGATTTTAAGGAATGAACTAAAAACAAATCTTGAAAATTTCAAAATGGAAGAGTGCGCAAAGGTTCAAGAAATCTTGAGACAAGCGTATTTCTATTATGATATAGCACTTAACGAGACAAAAATAGATGATTTAAGAAGTAACAAAATAAATAGAACAGTGCTTATATCTGATCCTAAAGTAAAACGTACTCTTGAAATTTTAAGAAAAGAAATAGAGGATGAACTGCCAAGGATAGAATCATTGGCAGAGATGGTTGATCGTCAAACAAGAAAGAAATATCACTGGGAAGAATACAAAAAATATAGCGATGTTCATTGCGCTAGTGTTACAAAATTGAATGATTTCGATGAATTTCTAAAGAGAGGGGGAACACTATGAGCCGTGAATACTCCGAAAATGTCCTTGTCCAGAACAGCGCTGGCAACTTGCTGCAAAATGTTCTGGGCTGGGAGGTGGTGCTGGCTTACAACTCCGAAAAGCTGGGGCCGGACGGGACGTTAGGCCGCACCAGCTATGGGGAAGTGCTGCTGACCCGGTATTTTCGGCAGGCGCTTTTGCGCTTGAACCCGTGGCTCACCCCGAACCAGCTGGACGAGGTGCAGAAGAAATTTACGGCGCACGTTTCCACCGCATCCCTGATGCAGATCAATGAGGAAAAGTATTTTCTGCTGCGGGATGGCATCCCGGTGACGGTCAAGCGGCCGGATGGCCGCACCGAAATCCGCAGCGCGGCGGTGATCGACTTCAAAAACCCGGAAAACAATCATTTCCTTGCCGTAAAAGAAATGAAGATCCACTCGCAGCTGTACCGCCGCCGGACAGACATTGTGGGCTTTGTCAATGGCATTCCGCTGCTGTTTATCGAGCTGAAAAAGCCCACCGTGGATGTGCAGAACGCCTACATAGACAACTATCGGGATTACCTCGATACCATTCCGCAGTTGTTCTATTACAATGCCTTTCTCATGCTGTCCAATGGATTAGAAGCCAAGGTGGGTACGCTTGGCAGCAAGTACGAGTTTTTCCACGAGTGGAAGCGTCTGAAGGAAAGCGATGCAGGCAGCGTGGAACTGGAAACCATGCTGCGGGGCATCTGCGAGAAAAAGACCTTCCTCGATCTGCTGGAAAACTTCATCCTTTACGACCATTCCGGCGGGCACACCACCAAGATTCTGGCCCGCAACCACCAGTATCTCGGCGTCAACGAGGCCGTCAGTGCTTACGAGAACCGCAAGCTGAAAGACGGCAGGCTGGGTGTGTTCTGGCACACGCAGGGGTCAGGCAAAAGCTACTCCATGGTCTTTCTGGCGCAGAAGATCCGGCGCAAGTTTGCAGGCTCGCCCACCATTGTGGTGCTGACCGACCGTGACGAGCTGAACCGGCAGATCAGCGATACCTTTGAAAACTGCGGTCTGCTGGGCAAGACAAAGGCTTCACAGTTCATTGCATCCAGCGGTACAGACCTTGTAAAAAAGCTGCAGGGCAACCCCAGCTTTGTGTTTACCCTGATCCAGAAGTTCAATCTGCCCAAGGAGCCGCCCATCTACCCGGATCACGACATTCTGATTTTGTCGGATGAAGCCCACCGTAGCCAGTACGGCATTTTTGCAGACAACATGATGCACCTGCTGCCCACGGCGTCCCGCATCGGCTTTACCGGTACGCCGCTTCTGGCGGATGACCATATTACCGAGCGCACCTTTGGCGGGTATCTGTCGGTGTATGATTTCAAGCGGGCAGTGGAGGACGGCGCAACGGTACCGCTGTACTATGAGAACCGCGCGGATAAGATCGCCCAGTTGGACAAGCCGGAGATCACCGGGCGGATTCTGGATGCCATTGAAGCAGCCGACCTTGATCCTTCGCAGGAGGAAAAGCTGGAACGAGAATTTGCCAAGGAGATCCATATTCTCACCGCAGATGAACGGCTGCGCTCCATTGCAAAGGATTTTGTGGAGCATTACTCTGACCTTTGGACCAGCGGCAAGGCGATGTTTGTCTGCCTGAATAAGGTCACCTGTGTGCGGATGTATAACTATGTGCAGGAATGCTGGCGGGCAAAGATCAGGGAACTGGAAGTCCGGCAGGGTACAGCGACCCAGCAGGAAGCACAGGAACTTGCCCGCAAACTGGCATGGATGAAAGAAACCGAAATGGCAGTGGTGATCAGTCAGGAGCAGAACGAGGTGCAGACCTTCAAAAAGTGGGGGCTGGATATTCTGCCGCACCGTGCCAAAATGGAAAAACGGGAGTTGGATAAAGAATTCAAGGACAGAAAGAATCCGTTCCGGGTGGTGTTCGTCTGTGCCATGTGGCTGACGGGCTTTGATGTAAAGTGTCTGTCCTGTCTGTATCTGGACAAGCCGTTGAAAGCCCATACCCTGATGCAGACTATTGCTCGTGCAAACCGTGTTTCGGAGGGCAAGAGCAACGGCCTGATCGTGGACTATATTGGTATCGTAAAGGCGCTGCGCAAGGCTCTGGCAGATTATACGGTCAGCAAGAACAGCCCGGCGGGCATTGACCCAACGGTGGACAAAACGGAGCTGATTCAGCGTATCCGTACGGTCATCGGAGAAACGGACGGCTTTCTGGCAGAACACGGGTTCCGGCTGCAGGAACTGGTGGACGCACAGGACTTTGAAAAGATGAACCTTGTACAGGATGCAGCCAACGCAATGTGCGAGACGTTGGAAACCAAGAAAACCTTCCAGACCTATGCGTCTGAGCTGGCGCGGCTGTTCCGCTACGCAGACCGTGACGATGTGGACGATACCGTGCGCGCCCGGAAAAACGCAATTCTCGCCATTTACGAGGGCTTGCAGCAGAAACGGAAACACGCGGACAATACCGACCTGATGGTGCAGATCAACGGCATCGTCAACGAGTACATCCATGTGGAAAAGCCGGATCAGGAGGCTGTACCTTCCCGGCAGTTTGACATCAGCAAAATTGATTTTGAGCTGCTGAGCCGGGAGTTTGCCCACACCCGGCGGAAGAATCTCTTGCTGCGCGATCTGGATGAACTGGTGAATCAGCAATTGGCGAAAATGCTGTTTGCAAACCCGCAGCGCATTGATTATTATGACCGCTATCAGGAGATCATAGATGCCTATAATGCAGAGCAGAACCGGGCAACCATTGAGAAAACCTTCATGGATCTGATGGAGCTTGCAAGTTCACTGGACACGGAGCAGCAGCGCTATGTGCGTGAGGGCTTTTCCAGCGATGAGGAGCTTTCGGTGTATGATTTGCTGTTTTCGGAGAACCTCACGAAGCAGGAAATTGAAACGATCAAAAAGGTGTCCGTGGACTTACTGATAAAAATCAAACAGCAGATCGCTAAACTTGATCATTGGACGGACAAGCAGGAAACTAAGGCGATTGTGGATAACCTGATTCGCAATACCCTTTGGCAAGAACTTCCCAATAGCTATGATGTAAGCGATATCCAGACCTACCAGAAGAAAATCTACGAGTATGTATATATGCGCTACCCGGAAGTAGCATAACGCAAAAATCACCCCAGAGAGAACGCACAAGAGGCTATTCTCTCTGGGGTGATTGCGTATCAAATCATCTGAAAATGCTTTAATGCCTCCACAATCGCATCCTCTTTTTCCTTCGGACACTTAGGCTGCTTTGCATTCTCGTTTTTCGCTTTATGGTAATTCTCCCGCTCAATAATGCCGTGTTTCAGCTTCACCTGTGCGATATAGAGATTGGAAACCTTCAACTGGTGGTGTTCCCATACATACTCCCGAATCTCGTTGTAAGTCGCCTTGCTTTCCGCAGCAGTCACATCCAGTTCATCCATGCTGACGTCCACTTCGATGTGCCGCTCGACATTGAGTTTGGTCAAAAGGAGAACCGCTTCGACAGTTGTTTCAGTTTCCAAGGGAAGTTCTTTCACTTCCTCACCATCAACAG
>OHDV01000645.1_pt1 | contig 14006 bp, 9 predicted proteins | sample 1567041 | NCBI WGS metagenome assembly OHDV01 (sample SAMEA3879517, study PRJEB24766) | human gut metagenome | biome: human-associated habitat; feature: feces | place: USA | collected 1985/1987
TTTGCCATGCGTGGCAACGTTGTTGATATGGCCGTTGGTGTTGTTATCGGTACGGCCTTCGGAAAAATCGTGTCGTCCATCGTGTCCGACCTCATCATGCCTCTGATTGGCGTCATCTGTGGCGGCGTGAACTTCACCGACCTCTCCATCACGCTCAAGGAAGCGCAGGTGGTGGATGGACAGGAACAGGCCGCCGTGTTGCTCAACTATGGCAACTTCCTGCAGGCCACGTTTGATTTCATCATCATCGCCTTCTCCATCTTCGTCTTCATCCGCCTCATCTCTAAGCTCCATCGCAAGAAACAAGAGGTGCCAGCTCCCGCAGAACCTGCGAAGCCCAGCGAGGAAGTGCAACTGCTCACGGAAATCCGCGACTTGCTGAAGAAGCAGGAAAAATGATGAGCGCGGGCCATCTGCAACAAAATTGATGTTCAAAATCAGACGGGGTTTTCCTACTTATTATTATGTAATTATTCTGACAGCCTAATCATTCAAAACCAAACGAAACATCTATGAGGAATTTCTTCAAACATTCGGGGCAACTGTGTGCTCTCGGCGCCTTGCTTCTTTTGGGCGCTCCCGTTTTTCTCTCCTCCTGCAAGGAAGAGATTGACGAGTCGAACTTCGCCATCAAGAAGATGCAGACAGCAGCCGATTATATCGACGAAAACAGCCAGTTTTCCTTGATGAACGCGCTTTTCCGCCGTGTCAGACTGGGTAATGTTGAGGGCGCGTCTCCGCTCCACAATATGCTCTCTGCCAGAGGAAACTACACCATCTTCCTGCCAACAAACGAGGCGGTGGAGAAATATATGGCGGAAAACGGCATCACCTCTATCGACGAGATGAGCGACGACCTCGCCAATACGCTCGCCAAGAGCTGCATCATTGACAATGGCTCAAACAACGCCTACGAAAGCGCGGACCTCCCCAGCAGCGGTGCGCTGCCCATCTCCTGTCTCTCCGACCGTATGCTCTCTTGTTCGCTCGATTCCACATCGACTTTCATCATCAACGGAACGTCGAGAATCATCAAGGGCGACATCGAGGTGTCAAATGGTTTCATCCATGTGGTTGACGGCGTAATCAGTCCGTCGCTCAACACGCTCGACAAGCAAATCGGCGTGGCCGACAACCTCAAGGTGTTCAGCTACTTGCTCACCCATACGGCCTTGTGCGACTCGCTGCACGAGTATCTCGACAAATCGTATGAGAACTCCAGCCGACAAGAGAAAACGCACATGGGCGAGTTTGACTACGTCTATGCACAACACCGCTACATCGGATACACCGCCTTTGTGGAACCCGACAGCATCTACGAGCAGACATTGGGCCTCAAGGTTGAAAAAGACGCTGAGGGCAACCTGACCAATGGCGCCGCTTTCGTGGCCAAACTGAAGGATTATGTGGCCGACGCTTACGGTTCGAACCATATCGATGATTTGAAGCATCCGTACAACCCCATCAACCGTTTCGTGGCCTACCACCTCGTTTACGGACGTATGCCTTTCAACAAACTCGTTTATCACTGCAACGAGTATAACTACAAGTATGGTCAGTGGAACGCACCGCAAACCGTCAATATGCCGACCAACGTGTGGGAGTTCTACACCACCATGGGTGCATTCCCCAGTCTGCTGAAAATCACGCAGGTGGGCGACGCTGGATTTGAGCACGACGTTGACCACAAAATCTATCTCAACCGCATCTCGCTCTATGCCGACGGCCCGACGGACGACTATCACGAAACGGGCGTGGTGCCGGGCTATGCGGGCATCATCGTCAATGCCGACAATGGTGACAACGACAACAACGCCCTCAACGGCTATTACCACACCATCAACAAACTTTTGGTCAACGACGAAGGCACGCGCGATGAGCTCTACAAGCGCCGCATCCGCATGGACATCGCCGCCACGCTTCCTGAACTGGCCACAAACAACTATCGCGGAAACTACAAAATTGCTTTCGACCCAGGTTATCTCTCGCGTATGATTCGCCAGAGCAGCAGTACGAAGATGGGACACACCCACGCGCAGGGTTCTGGATGGTTGGCCATGTGGGGCGACGAGTTCCGCGTGTTCGGTCTCTACGACTTCATCTATAAGCTTCCGCCCGTTCCGAAAGACGGTACTTACGAAATCCGCCTGGGACTCAGCCACGGTCCGATTAGAGGTATGGCGCAGATTTATTTCGGCGACGACCCCGACCGTCTCGCGCCCGTGGGTCTTCCCTACGATATGCGTCAGATTCCTGGTTCCAACACCCCCAACATCCCTTGGGTGAAGGACGGTGACGACCAGACGGTCAACCGCGAAAACGACAAGAACCTGCGTAACCAAGGCTATATGAAGGCCCCGATGTTCTTCACCTACAGTACGGGACGCGCCGACCAGCCTTTGCGCGAATTTGGCGGCTCATGGTGTGCCATCCGCAAGATTGTCTGCACCGAATATATGAAGGCAGGAAAGACCTATTACCTGCGCTTCAAGTCGGCCTTGAAAAAACTCGATGCCGAGCTGGAGCTCGACTACTTCGAATATGCTTCAACCCCCGTTTACAATGGGGTAGAGCCAGAGGATATTTGGTAAGTTAGAAATAGAAAAAGATTTATTTTGTTTCCCGCTCCGAATCAACGACAGATTCGGGGCGGGATTTTTGCTTGCTTTTTTGGGGGAATTGGAAAGGCATTTTTTGGGACTTTTTCGCTGCGTTTGTCATGTTCGCTTTTGAGGGAAAAATACGGAATTTGGGGATGAAGCCTTGACGATATCACTCCGAAAAACAGGCTTGGCGGCATGAAAACGACAAACTTTTAGTCCTGCGCTTGTAAAAAAAAGCAAATATAAAATATTTTGCCTGTAAAATTTGGCTTACCCCTAACAATTTACTACCTTTGAGAGGTAAAAAAGACCTCAATAGAATCCACAAGATTCTGTTGGGTTAAAATCTTCACTTGACAAATAGTGATAGTCTTTAATTAAAAATCACAAAGTTATTCGTATAAAACCTTATAATCTTCTGACCTATGTGCTACTTAAAATTTGACAAAGCGCAGATGACGAACCTTCAGGACTCCCTCTATAAGGAATTTCTGATCACAAACCGCTCTGGCGCTTACTGTAACACAACATTGGTTGGCTGCAATATCCGTAAGTACCACGGCCTCATGGTCGTTCCAGTTCCCGAACTGGACGACGAAAACCATGTGTTGCTCTCCTCGCTCGACGAAACTATCATTCAGCACGGCGCGGAGTTCAACCTCGGCCTTCATAAATACCAAGGGGAAAATTACAGTCCGAAGGGACACAAGTATATCGTGAGCTTTCAATGGGACAAGGTGCCGACCTGGATTTATCGTATCGGTGGCGTGCTGCTCAAAAAGGAGATGGCATTCTGCACCGACGATTATCAGTTTTATATCCGCTACACGCTGCTCGATGCTCATTCGGCCACCACGCTGCGCCTGAAACCGTTCTTGGCCTTCAGAAGTGTGCGCCAGTGGACACACGAAAACTCTGTTGCCAACAGTGGATACACAGAGGTGAAGAATGGTATAAAAATGTGCCTCTATCAGGGCTATCCCGACCTCTTCATGCAGACTAATGTCAAATCGGAATTCCACTATTGCCCCGATTGGTATCGCGGACTCGACTACCCGAAGGAACGCGAACGTGGCTACGACGCTACGGAAGACCTCCTCGTGCCAGGTTATTTCGAGATGCCAATCAAGAAAGGACAGTCTGTTGTGTTCTCGGCTGCGCTCAATGAATTGGCACCGAACCGCTTGGGACACTATATGGAAGAAGAACGCGAAGCGCTCGACGAACGCGACAGCTTCTATCATTGCCTTGTTAACGCCGCACACCAGTTTAATGTTCGCAGAGACGGAAAACACTACATCCTCGCTGGGTATCCTTGGTTTAAGTGCCGTGCACGCGACACGTTTATCTCTATGCCGGGCTTGACGCTTTCTATCGGCGAGAGAGAGCAGTATGAAAAGTATATGGACGCTGCCGCTGAAGCCATTCGCCAGTTTATCAGCAAAGAGCCTGTCACGGTGCCTATTTACGAAATCGAGCAACCAGATTCGCTGCTTTGGGCAACGTGGTGCTTGCAGCAGTATCGCAAGAATGTGTCTGCGCAAGATTTTCAGGAGAGGTATGGCGAACTGCTCAGGGACATCATGGAATATGTTCGTGGCGGACACCGCACAAATCTCTTCGTTCACGAAAACGGATTGCTCTATTCCAACGGACGCGACCGCGCTGTGACGTGGATGAACTCTATGGCCAACGGACGCCCCATCATTCCGCGCTCAGGATATATCGTTGAGTTTAACGCGCTCTGGTATAACGCCATGAAATTCTACGAGCAGGTGCTCAAAGAGAAGGGCGACGAGACGAGCATGATTCTCGCACAGGATTATGCCGACGAGGCAGAAAAGATGACGACGGCCTTCAAGGAGGTGTTCCTCAACGAACACGGCTATCTGCTCGATTATGTCGATGGCAAGATGATGGACTGGAGCGTACGTCCCAACCAGCTTTTCGCCATCGCGCTCGACTATTCTCCGCTCAGCATGAAGGAACGCAAGGGTGTGCTCGACATCTGCACGAAGGAACTCATGACACCAAAGGGCATGCGCTCGCTTTCGCCAAACAGCGGTGGATATTCTCCAATGTATGTGGGACGACAGGCCGACCGCGACCAGGCTTACCATCAGGGAACGGGATGGCCTTGGCTCACTGGTTTCTATCTGGAGGCTTATCTGCGCGTTTACAAGATGAGCGGCGTGAACTACATCGAACGCAAGCTCATCGGTTTTGAGGAAGAACTCTTCTATCACTGCATCGGCACCATTCCGGAACTCTTCGACGGCAACCCGCCATTCCACGGACGTGGAGCCATCTCATTTGCCATGAACGTGAGCGGTATTCTCCGGGCCATCCGTTTGATGGAGAAATATCAAATCGCGGAAGATTAAAACAATGTTGTTGCCAGAGATTTTCTCTGGGAATGGCGGAGAGCGGCACGACCAGTGCGGCTCTCGCCAAGCAACTAATCACCATAGCCATGGCGGGGAAGCTTCCGCAAAATATCGCGCGGATAACGTCTCTTTAGTAATGGTTGAAGTTCGTTTTTCACCATTGCTTACCGTGGCATTAACAGCTAATACCAATTTATGAAAGTATTAATGTTCGGATGGGAGTTCCCTCCTCATATCTTGGGCGGACTCGGAACAGCCAGCTATGGCATCACTGCCGGACTGGCCAAGCAACCCGATATGCACATCACTTTTTGTATTCCGAAGCCCTGGGGCGACGAAGACAAGAGTTTCATGAACATCATCGGACTGAGCGAAACACCCATCGTTTGGCGTGACGTTGACTATGACTATGTCAAGCAACGCCTTGGCAACAAAATGTCGCCGGAGCAATATTATGCCCTGCGCGACCATATCTATGCCGATTTCTCATACCGTATGACGGACGATTTGGGATGTATCGAGTTTTCTGGACGCTACCCCGATAATCTCTACGACGAAATTAACAACTATTCCATCGTGGCTGGCGTGATAGCCCGTCAACAGGAATATGACATCATTCACGCACACGACTGGCTGACTTATCCAGCTGGCATTCACGCCAAAAACGTGAGTGGAAAACCGCTCGTGATTCACGTGCATGCCACTGACTTTGACCGCTCAAGAGGTAATGTCAACCCAACGGTTTACAGTATTGAGAAAGACGGTATGGATCATGCCGATTGCATCATGTGTGTGTCTGAACTGACGCGACGCACGGTGATTGAACAGTACCACCAGGATCCAGCTAAGTGTATCGCTATGCACAACGCCGTTTATCCGCTCTCCGACGAGGTGAAGCAGGTGGTCGCACAGCGCAAACCCCACACGGAGCGTAAGGAACGCGTGGTGACTTTCCTCGGACGTATCACGATGCAGAAGGGACCGGAATATTTCGTTGAGGCGGCCTCGCTCGTGCTGCAACGCACGCGCAATGTGCGCTTCTGTATGGCCGGTTCTGGAGATATGCTTAACGCCATGATTGAGATGGCGGCGCAGAAGGGGATTGCCGACCGCTTCTTCTTCCCGGGATTTATGAAGGGAAAACAGGTCTACGAGGTGTTCCGCGACAGCGACGTTTATGTGATGCCGTCTGTGAGCGAGCCGTTTGGCATTTCGCCTCTTGAGGCCATGCAGTGTGGCGTGCCGTCCATCATCAGCTATCAGAGCGGATGTGCGGAAATTCTCGACAAATGTATCAAGACAGACTACTGGGATATCAATGCGATGGCTGATGCCATGTATTCCCTCTGCACCAACGAAGGACTCTATCAGTATCTTCAGGAGGAAGGAATCAAGGAGGTTGACCAAATCACCTGGGAGAAAGTGGGCAAGCGCATTTACGATGTCTACCAGCAGGTGCTTCAAAATTACAATCACAAATAAGAGTAGTTAACACATTCAATTGACTCCGCCGAAGTCTCTTGCGGCGGATGTCTGCAAAAACAAGATATCCCTATGAAGACCATTTGCTTATATTTCGAGATACACCAAAACATCCATCTCAAGCGCTATCGTTTCTTCGACATCGGCACAGACCATTATTATTATGACGACTACGAGAACGCGCGCTCTATCACTGAAACTGCCGACAACTCTTATGTGCCGGCACTCAACGCGCTCATCGAAATGGCTGAGCGCTATGGCAGCTACTTCAAATGCGCCATCTCGCTCTCTGGCTGCGCCATTGAGCAACTTGAAAACCACGCTCCGCAGGTGATTGAACTCCTGCAGAAACTCAACGACACGGGCTGCGTGGAATTTCTCGCTGAACCATATTCCCACGGCTTCTCTTCTCTGGCCAACCCAGAATGCTTCAAGGAAGAAGTGACGCGCCTTTGCAAGAAGGTGAAGTCGCTCTTCGGACAGGAACCGAAAATCTTCCGCAATTCTTGCCTCATCTACTCTGACGAAATCGGAGAACTCGTGGCCAGCATGGGCTTTAAGGGTATGTTGGCAGAAGGTGCTAAGCAGGTGTTGGGATGGAAGAGTCCGCACTTCGTTTACAACTGCAACCGCAACCCGAAACTGAAGCTTCTCCTGCGCGACTACAGTTTGTCGGAGGACATCAGCTATCGTTTCAACGATTCTTCTTGGAACGAATATCCGCTCTTCGCCGACCGCTATGCCGACTGGATTGCCCAGTTGCCAGAGGAAGACCAGGTGATCAACCTCTTCATGGAGCTCTGCGCTCTCGGTATCTTCCAGCCGTTGTCTTCGAATATCCTCGAGTTTATGAAGGCTTTGCCAGAACAGCTCCGCCAGCGCGGCATCGTGTTCTCAACGCCGTCGGAAATCTGCTCAAAGATTAAGTCGTCTGGCGACCTCAACGTGGAATACCCTATCTCTTGGGTGGACGAAGAACGCGACCTCTCGCCGTGGCTCGGCAACGTGATGCAGCGTGAGGCTTTCGAAAAACTTTATAGCATTGCCGACCGTGTGCGTATCGCTGGCGACCGCCGCTTGAAGCAAGACTGGGACTATCTCCAGGCTTCAAACAACCTCCGCTTTATGAGCACGAAAGCCTGCTCTTATGGCGGCTATCGCGGTATTTATTCTTCGCCCTACGATGCTTTCACCAACTACATGAATATCCTTGGCGACTTCATCTCTTGCGTGAACAACCTCTATCCGGAGGATGTTGACAACGAACAGCTTGAATCGCTCTTCACGACCATCAAGAACCAAGACCAGGAACTGGAAGTGAAGAACAAGGAAATCGAGAAGTTGCAGCACATGCTTGCCAAGTTGGAGAAAGAGGCTCCCGCCAAGAAACCAGCTGCCAAGAAAGCGCCTGCCAAAGCTGCAAAGGCGTCTGCCAAGAAGGCCACTGCCGTGAAAAAAGAGGCGGAAGAGGCTGAAACTAAGTAATTGGAATGTGAGATAATTTGAACAAGGCCTGTCAAGGCAGTGTTCAGCGTGTGTTAAGCGGAATCTGTGTGCGGATTTTTTTCGTGCCAGATTCCGCTTCACTTTTCCTTGACGGAAAGGATGGGCTGAGGCTTACGGCGCATCCGCTGATTCGTGATGGAGGGGGAGTTGATGCCCACTTATATATGTGGAAGGGAGTTGATACCTTCTATATAGTGGGTGTATAGTAAAAAGAGAACAGGGACGGTCTTCTGCAAAATGTGCAGCAGAAGACCGTCCCTGTTCTTAGTTGTAGTGGGCTTATATTTGCTTGTCGTGTGGACTTGCGTTTGCTCGTAGGTGTATGTTGTTGGATGTTTATGTTGTTGGTGGCGTATGCTGTTGGATGCTCCTGCCTGTATGGTAGACTGTTTTATTTCCGTAACCTGCCAACGATGTCTTTGGCGGCGCGTTCTGGTGCGCCTGGCGCCCCCAATTGTTGTGCCATTTCCTCGTATCCGTTGAGCATCCCCTGGCGCTTGTTGCCGCCGGGAAGCAGAGGAAGAAGGGCGTTGCTGACGTTGCTGACCGTCATGCCATCGGCCACAAGTTCTGGTACGACCTCGCGGTTGCAGACTAAATTAACCAAAGAAATGTATGGCACCTTGAGAAGATGGCGACGGAGAAAGGAAACGAAACGACCGCAGGCGACATAGTAGCACACCACTTGCGGTACGCGGAAAAGCGCCGTTTCAAGGGTGGCTGTTCCGCTCGTTACGAGGGCGGCAGAAGCGCGTGAGAGCAGTCCGTAGGTGTCTCCTTTGATCATTTCCACGTCCTCTTCCCGCAGTTGGGCACGTTCAAAGATGTGCTTGTATACTTCCTGCGGCATGGAGGGCGCGATGGCGATGGCAAGCCGGAAACCTTTTTCGCGCAGTGGCATGACCGCTTGAAGCATGCGGCTCAGGTTGTCTTCAATTTCTTGTCGGCGCGAACCGGGCAACAAGGCGATGAGGTGCTCGTCGCGGCAGTGGTCTGGGTGTTTCAAACGATAGTTTGCCACTTCGTCAACCGTTGGGTTCCCCACATAGGTGATGGGATAGTTGTGGCGTTGTTCGAAATAGGGAACTTCAAAGGGCAGGATAGAGTAGAGGTGCGTCACATCGCGGCGAATGGCCTTGATGCGGTGTTCCTTCCAGGCCCAAATTTTGGGCGAGATGTAATAGAAGACAGGGCAGATGTGTTCTTGCGTTACGTAACGGGCTATCTTGAGGTTGAATCCCGGATAGTCCACCAGAATCACCGCGTCTGGTTGCCATTCGGCAATCTGCTGTTTGCAGTGTTTTATGCCGCGCAAGATGGTTCGCAGATGAAGCAGGACGGGGATGAAGCCCATGTAGGCCAGATGCTTGTAGTGGCACAATAATTTGCCCCCCACGCGCTGCATTTCGTCGCCCCCATAAAAGCGGAAATCCGCATCAGGGTCTTCTTGCAGGAGCGCCTGCATAAGGTGGGCCGCATGGAGGTCGCCGCTGGCTTCGCCGGCAATGAGAAAATATTTCATAGGCAGGTGGTCGTAAATAATGTCGGGTGGTAAAGGAGAATATTAAGTGGGTGTTCAGGATTATTTTTACATTTGAAAATAAGGAATAATCTTCCCAGCATTCATGTAATATTCTGATGACCTACTTAAGCCGATGGTCTTACTTATGACTTCTCAATCAGAATCGGTGGCGCTTCTCTTATTCGTTCTTCTTCAACTTGTTATAGCAACTGCGGCAGAGTGGTTCGTATTCGTCTTGTTCGCCGAGCAAAACGCGCTGTGCGTTAGGGACGATGCGGTGTGACACGTGGGCAAGACCGCCGCAGCGGACGCAGATGGCGTGGACCTTTGTCACGTCTTCGGCAACGGCACAGAGTGCGGGCATGGGGCCGAAGGGGACACCCTGGAAATCCATGTCGAGACCTGCAATTATGACGCGCTTGCCTGCGTCGGCCAAATTGATGCATACGCGCACCAGTTCGTCATCGAAAAACTGCGCCTCGTCAATGCCAACAACTTCGGCGTCTTTGGCCAGTTCAACGATAGCTGCCGCTGTGCTTACTGGGGTGGAGTGGATGGCATTGGCATCGTGAGATACCACATCCTCGTCGCTGTAACGCGTGTCGATGGCTGGTTTGTATATTTCTACTTTCTGCTTGGCTATTTTTGCGCGGCGCAGGCGGCGGATGAGTTCTTCGGTTTTGCCAGAGAACATGGAACCGCAGATTACTTCAATGCGGCCGTGGTGGTGATTTTCTTCCTGAAAAAGTTGCATGGGGTGAAAAATCGCAGGCCGAGCGACGGGAAGCCGCCGTTCGGCCTGCATGGATTGAATCGTTTATTTTTGTCGGTTGATATATTCTTGCAGGCCCTCGAGGTCGTTGTTGAAGTTGGCGATAAACCAGTCGCCATATTCAAAGCGCAGGCGCACCATGACACAGACTCCGTCTTGGCTGTCGCCATTAGGAAATACCTTGATGTCGGCGATGGCACTGGTGGCGGAAATGTCGCGTACGCGTTCGATTTCAGCACGCGGACTTTTGCAGTCTCGTGTGCGGAGCCAGGGCGAGAAGTCGTAATATCCTGTTTCGCCTTCGGGTGTCAATTGTTTTGCCGTACTATAGGCCGAACGAAACTCTTCGGCGAAGAAATAAGAAGATACCGAGGTTCTTCCCGTCTCAACAGAATTGAAAGCCAAGGCGTAAATAAGTTGTAGGCGCGTCTTGATATATTTGGCAGTGTGTTTTGTTTCAGACGGAAGTTCATTGGGGACATTGTTCCCGATGGCAGGAGCAGAAACGGTGCTGGCAGAGGCGGCCAATGTGAGGCAGGCGGCGCAACATGCAATTAGAGAGGCTAATCGTTTCATGATGTATTTGAGTTTTGTTGGTTAATGAAAAACAAAAGTCGGTTGTCTGAATAAGATGGTGGTCAGATCTATCGTTTGTTCTACAAGAGCAGGGCCGCTATGGTTGAAACACCGTAGAAAAGAATGATGAGCGAGGTGACGGCCAGCATCTTGTTGAACTTTTTACCGTTGCCAATCCTTTTGATTCTCATAAAGGCGAGGAGGTTGAATATGCAGGTCGCGGCTGCCGTTCCTGTTGCTATGCCGATGGCCGTGTGGCGGGAGAGGAAATAACCTTGGCATGCGGCAGCGATAAGGCCGTATATCAAGTAGAGTAGGAACCCCAGTTTCTCCCCACACACCACAACGAGTGTAGTCTTCCCGTGTTCTTTGTCCTGGTGGCGGTCGCGGATGTTATTGACCGTAAGCAGCGTGCACATGGCGGTGCCGCATCCCAGAGCAATCGGCCATAGTCCGGCTTCATTGCAGGTCGCAAAGTGCAGATAGTAAGTGCCTGCAACAGGGATGAAACCGAAGAACACCAATACGAGGAGGTCGCCTAAGGCATGGTAGCTGCAATAGGTGCTATAGAGAAAAGCAAAGACCATGCAGAGGAAACCGACGCCAAACATGGGCCAAGGCATGTGCCCGAATACTTCAAAAAAGGCGAAGACGGCATACAGGCCGATGAACATCGCTAATGTCAGAGAAACACCGATGCCTATCCGCATGGCCTGTGGCGAAATCCATCCCATGGCGCAGGCCCGCTCTGGTCCGATGCGTGTTTCGTCGTCGGTACCGTTGATGAAGTCCACATAGTCGTTGATGAAGTTGGCCATGATTTGCATCACGACAGCGAAAAGCAACGTGAGCCCCATGATGGTTGTGGAAAAACTATGAAGAGATTCTTTGGCTACGACAAAAGCCAGTGCGTTGGCAATCGCTACAGGCACCAAAGCTGCTGTGAGGGTTTTCGGGCGTGCTGCCAAAAACCAGGCACGCAAAGAATTCGTTTTGATGTTAGAAGGCATATTTAGTTTGGGGTTTCTTTTTTGTTGGCGCACCTATCTGTTGGCGCTTGTTCTGAAAGACGATGGCATTCTGGAAGCATCCGTCGAATGCTATTTTATGAGTTCTTCTTTATGAGTTCTTCCAAGAACGCAACGTCTTTATTGACAAGAAGAGATATGTCCTGAATGTCCATCCCCTTCTCAATCATGGCATTGACCATAGCTTTGAGCATGAGATTCTTCTGCTTGAGGTCTTCATCCTTCTGCTTGAGGTCTTCATCCTTCTGCTTAATCTCAGACTCCTTTTGTTTCAGCTCGGATTCCCTCTGCTTCAGCTCCTGGTCTTTTTTCATGATGGCCGTGTCGCGGTCTTCAATGGCTGAGAAGTATTCGTCTTCAACGTTCATGTCCGTCCTTACGTCCGCGTCTGCTGCTGCGGCAGTCAGTCGGTGGATTAGGTACATGATGTCGGCATCGTCTTGATAGCATGTCTCGTCGATGTTGAGCACTTGGGCGTCGCGTGTGTTCTTTTTGCTTTGGTCGAACACGCTCAACACCTTCTCCAGTCGGTTGTTGACCTGTCCACGGAGCAGGGGAATCTGTACGATGATGCTGTTGTGCGTCAGACTTTCTACAAACGGGTTCGGCATACCTTTCGACACCTCTTGTCCGTCGTAGTTATAAGCCTTATGGTTGACGTAGATGACTGGGTCGGGAATGTCTCCCACGCAGTGTCCCAGCAAATAGACCGCCACCATCGGGTAGGCGTATCCTTTCTTGGAGTCGACCTGTATGTTGTTTTTGTTGCTGTATTGCACGCCGAGGTATTGTCGGAAGCGCAGCGTCTCAGTGTCCAGCCATGTTTTCTGGAGCTCAATCAAGATGACTTGCTGCGAACCGTCTTCCTCACAGACCGTCGCCGCAAAGTCGATGCGGAACATCGAAAGCGTGTCTCGTGAAGTGTTGGCATATTCGTGAGGCCGCATCGTGACATGCAGCACTTCCTTCTTCAGCAAGGCGGAAAGCACCGTCTTGGCAATACGCTCGTCTTCCATGATGTATTTGAAGACAGAGTCGTATATCGGGTTGGCGATATGTACGATCATGATTCCTATGAGTTATGCGTTGGTTAGTAATGCGTTTTACCTTACAACAAAGGTAAGCATAATTTGTGGATTTCCATTCATACAGAGGGCGAAATGTGAAAAGATACTGGATTTGAGTGCCCTTAGAATCCAAACAAATGATAATGGCAAAGACGTTTTGACCACATTCCCAACTTTTTTCGTACCTTTGCGGAAATAATGGGCGCTCAATATTCAGCGGTGTTTAGGCTGCATGTGTTGGGGCGCCAGTCAAATATAGTAACAAATCTAAAGCAACAAATATAATGGCTCAAGAAGACGTTTTCAAGAAAATCGTTTCGCATTGCAAGGAATATGGCTTCGTGTTCCCCTCAAGCGAAATTTATGACGGTCTTGCCGCTGTCTATGACTACGGTCAGAATGGTGTAGAACTTAAGAATAACATCAAGCAATATTGGTGGCAGTCAATGGTGCTGCTTCACGAAAACATCGTGGGCATCGATTCAGCCATTTTTATGCACCCAACCATCTGGAAGGCTTCCGGACACGTTGATGCCTTCAATGATCCCCTCATTGACAACCGCGATTCAAAGAAGCGCTATCGTGCCGATGTCCTGATTGAAGATCAGATTGCAAAATACGACGAGAAAATCGAAAAGGAAGTGGCCAAGGCTCGCAAACGTTTTGGCGAAGCTTTCGATGAGGCTCAGTTCCGTTCAACCAACGCACGTGTGTTGGAACACCAGGCCAAGCGTGACGCCCTCCATGAGCGTTATGCTGAGGCCATGAATAAGATGGATCTTGCTGAACTCAAGCAGATTATTCTCGACGAAGAAATCGTATGCCCCATTTCTGGTACACGCAACTGGACCGACGTCCGTCAGTTCAACCTCATGTTTAAAACCGAGATGGGTTCAACGGCTGATGGCGCTTCAACCATCTATCTCCGTCCAGAGACCGCGCAGGGAATCTTCGTCAACTACCTCAACGTGCAGAAAACGGGTCGCATGAAGCTCCCCTTCGGTATCGCACAGATTGGCAAGGCTTTCCGTAACGAGATTGTTGCGCGTCAGTTCATCTTCCG
>OHDV01000649.1_pt1 | contig 13845 bp, 10 predicted proteins | sample 1567041 | NCBI WGS metagenome assembly OHDV01 (sample SAMEA3879517, study PRJEB24766) | human gut metagenome | biome: human-associated habitat; feature: feces | place: USA | collected 1985/1987
GCAATTCGTTAATTCGTTAAATTCGTTGTTACGCCGTCTGAGGCCAACATCGAACAGCGGCGCAGCCCGCACCCCCGTTGCAAAAATTCGATTAATTCGAAACCGCCGCGCCCGAGCGGCCCTGCAATTCGTTAATTCGTTAAATTCGTTGTTACGCCGTCTGAGGCCAACATCGAACAGCGGCGCAGCCCGCACCCCCGTTGCAAAAATTCGATTAATTCGAAACCGCCGCGCCCGAGCGGCCCTGCAATTCGTTAATTCGTTAAATTCGTTGTTACGCCGTCTGAGGCCAACCAACGATCAGCGGCGCAGCCCCGCAACCCCGTTGCAAAAATTCGATTAATTCGAACCGCCGCACCCGAGCGGCCCTGCAATTCGTTAATTCGTTTAATTCGTTGTTACGCCGTCTGAGGCCAACATCGAATTGCGGCGCAGCCCCGCAACCCCGTTGCAGACATTCGCTTAATTCGTCCTTCCCTGCCGCCTCCCTCCGCGCAGCAATTCGTTAATTCGTTTAATTCGTTGTTACGCCGTCTGAGGCCAACATCAAATCGCGGCGCAGCCCCGCAACTCCGTTGCAAAAATTCGATTAATTCGTCCGCCGCCCCTTCGCCGCCCTCCTATATATCTATATTTCTCCCCCTTCTCTTCCCCTCGCCGTCCAGAAAAACGAAATCCGAACCGCTCCCTCCGCGGTTCTTCTTCTCCTTATACACTTCGTGCATAGTTATACATTTTATTCTATCCCTAAAAACCCGTTAATTTGTAAACTTAAAGTGGGTTTCTAGTGGTCAATTAGGGCTTCTGTTCAAAAAAACGAGTAAAAAATAAACAAATGTTTTGCTAAATAAAAATTAACGTCTATATTTGCAGCAGTTCCACATCGGAATATGTGTATATTTTTACGATGAATAACAACGGACGCTGAAAAATCATACATGGTGTCACAATATGTCACACCATTGGCGACGCCAGAACTGCCTGACATATATATAACGCAAAGGCAGGCAAAAAGTAACAGTCGTATTGTAAAAAAAAACTCTCAGATAGCGAGACGTTTCAGTCCGTCTCCGTTTCATCAAAACGCCGCGGCCGCTTCGTCGCCGATGAAAGCCGCAGCAGGCAAGCCCCCGTGCGCCTCCAGCGCCTCCGCTGCTCCTTGCCGAAGAAAAGAAGAAAAATAATGTTTAATTTAATGGTTATATTATGAACAAAAAGTTAGTGCTCTTGGGAGCCACGTTGCTGTTGACAGCAGCGGGAGCTTCTGCGCAGAAGCGCGTGACTGGTCGCGTGGTCGACGCACAAGGTGAGCCGGTTGTCGGTGCCACAGTGCGTGTTGAAGGCCACAAGGTCGTGGTCACCACCGACGACAATGGTCGCTTCACACTCAACAGTGTGCCTTCTTCTGCCAAACACTTGTTGGTCACTTACATCGGTAAGGAATCACAGTCGGTGAGCATCGCGGGCAACGTGAACGTCGTGATGAAAGAAGCCGAGAATAGCTTCGACGAAGCCATCGTCGTGGCCTACGGTACGGCCAAGAAATCGGCCTTCACCGGTTCTGCTTCTCAGATTAAGGGAGAGAAAATTGAGCAGCGTGTCACAGCCAATGTCACCAACGCCTTGAGCGGACAGATGGCAGGTGTGCAGACCTTCACCTCCAGCGGTAAGCCAGGTAGCGGTTCAACCATCCGCATCCGTGGTATCGGTTCTATCTCCTCTTCAAACAGTCCGTTGATCATCGTCGACGGCATGCCATACGACGGTGAACTCTCCAGCATCAACCCGATGGACATCGAGAGCATTAGCGTTCAGAAAGACGCCGCAGCCAACGCCATCTACGGTGCGCGTGGTGCCAACGGTGTCATCATGGTGACAACGAAGCAAGGCCGCGACCGCGACGCTGTCGTGACGGTCGATGCCAAGTGGGGTAGCAACCACCGCGCCACGCCAAACTACAAGCGTCTCGGTGTACAAAACTATTACGAAACGGCCTACCGTGCCCTCTATAACTCCAAAGCTCTTCATGGCGCCACGCCTGCCGAAGCTTACGCCTATGCCGATGCTAATATCTTCAAGGCTGAGAACGGTGGTGTAGGTTATCAGGTGTACACTGTTCCCGATGGCGAACGCTTCATCGGAACGAACTTCAAGATTAATCCGAACGCCACGTTGGGCTACAATGACGGACAATATTATTACACGCCAGACGACTGGTATGACGAGTTCTTCGGCGATGGCAACCTCCGTCAGGAATACAACGTCAACATTGCCGGCCGCTCAGAGCGCATGAGCTACTATACCAGCGTCAACTATTTGAACGACAACGGCCTCATTGCCAACTCTGGTTTCCGCCGTTACAGCGGCCGTGGCCGTATTGAATACCAGGCCAAGAAGTGGCTCCGCGTAGGTTCTAATATGGACTTCAGCGAAACGCAGTCGCGCGGTTCGATGTCTGCTGACTATAACAGTTCGGGCAACCTCTTCTCTGTGGCCAACTTGATGGGACCTATTTATCCGCTTTATGTGCGCGACACGAATGGTAACATTATGCACCACTCCGTAACGGGCAATCGTATCTACGACAATGGTGCCAGCACCACCAATATGAAGCGTCCGTTCTTTGGTCCGGCCGACCCAGGTGGCGACAACGAAAACAACCGCAGTCTTGACGTCTCCAATACGTTCAACGGAAAATGGTTTGCCGAACTCACCCCGATTGAGGGCTTGAAACTTACCGCCAATATTTCCGTAACGGATGTCAACACACGAACCAATAAGCTTTACAGCGTGTTTGGTTCAAACTACATGACTTCCGACGGACAGGCTTACGTTTCTCACTCACACACAACGGGTGTCAACACGCAATATCTGGCCAACTACAAGCGCACGTTTGCCGACATTCACAACGTGGACGTGCTCGTGGGTTATGAAAACTATAAGCTCCGCATGCAGGGCCTCTCTGGTAGTAACGACCACCTCTTCAATCCTTTCATCGGGGAGCTTGACAATGCTCATGGCAAGGACAAGAAAAGCGTTTCTTCAAGCACCGATCGCTACATGACCGAGGGTATTCTCTCGCGTTTGCAGTATGACTACGCCGGCAAATACTTCGTCAGTGCTTCTTACCGTCGCGATGCTTCCAGTGTTTTCCACAAAGACAACCGCTGGGGTAACTTCGGTAGCGTCGGTGCTGCTTGGTTGATCACGAAGGAAGACTTCATGGACGACTATTCTTCATGGCTCGACGCTTTGAAGCTCAAAGCCAGCTGGGGTGTGCAGGGTAACGACGCTATCCTTGATGCAGATGGCTATCGCGTTTACTACGCCTACACCGACCGCTACTCTGTTTCTTATTCCGACGAAACGAATGAATATTCCAAGACGTTGTCCTACAAAGGCAACAAAAAACTCACTTGGGAGAAGAGCAAGGCTTTCAACATCGGTATTGACTTCGAACTCTTCAAAGGCCGCTTGAGCGGTACGTTTGAATATTTCAACCGCAAGACTTCCGATTTGCTCTACAACAAGCCGACACCGATGTCTGCCGGTATCTTGACTGGTTCTATGCCGGTCAATGTCGGTTCTATGGTCAACCGTGGTGTTGAACTCGAATTGACGGGCTACATCTTCAAGCGCAACGACTTCGACTGGAGCGTCAACTTCAACCTCACGCACTACAAGAACAAGATTCTCTCGCTCGACCCAGCAGCAGAAGCCAACGGCGGTTTGAAATACAGCAACGTCATTCGTCGCGTAGGCGGTTCTATGTATCAGGTCTACTTGAAGGAATATGCTGGTGTTGACCCAGAAACTGGTCTTTCGCTCTATTGGAAGGACGTGACCACCACTGTGACCGACGCTGAAGGCAACACTTCAACCGTTGTCACTGGTCGCGAACTGACCACCGACTACGACAAGGCCACTCAGTATGACCTTGGCGACCCGCTGCCAAAGGTTTACGGTGGTTTGGGTACTTCTTTGCGCTGGAAGGGCCTCGACTTCTCTTTGCAGTTGGCCTACCAGCTCGGCGGAAAGATCTACGACGGTACTTACCAAGCTATGATGCACTCAGGTCAGCAGGCTTCTGCCGGTACGGCATGGCACAAGGACATTCTCAAGGCTTGGACTCCTGAGAATCGCTACACCGACGTGCCTCGTGTTGATGCCAGCGATGCCACCAATCAAAACCTCAGCAGCCGTTGGTTGACCAGCTCTGATTATCTGAGCTTCAACAACGTCACTTTGGGTTATACTCTCCCAGCAGATTTGACCAAGCGTTTCAGCATTGCCAGCTTGCGTTTCTACGTTTCTGGAGACAACCTCGGCGTTATCTCGGCTCGCAAGGGCTTCGACCCGCGTTCTCGCGTTGCCGGCGGTAGCTGGAGTTCTCAGAGCACGGCCAACTATTCACAGATGCGCAACATCACGGGTGGTGTGACCTTGACGTTCTAATCTACATTTTTTTTGAGCCGGTTTTGGGCAACTGGTCTAAACCGGACTCAAGAAATCTTAGTTCCAATTGAACTGGTCTGGACTTTTGTGAATTTCAGGTTTTGCCCCAAGTGTAAAGGGGAAAATTGAACTTGGAAGAGGCTGAAGTAAATGAAATCACTTCGGCAGAAAAGTGAAGACGGGTTCATTATTAACCGGCATGTTTGTAGCTTTCCCTGCTACAGATATTGCCAAATAATAAAAAGAACAACAATGAAATATCTCAATAAGAAATTCATCCTGGCTGTTGGTTGCTTGGCACTCACTGCATGCTCCGATATGGACGACATGACGCCCGATAGCGGTTCCATGACGGAAGCCCAGCTCGAAACGACCACAACGGCCATCCCTAAGCGTGCTAACGCTGATTTGACCGGTATCTATACTTATGCCGGAGAAATGGCCGCTGCGCTCAATAACGCTTCCGTACACTGCGATTATGGCTATCCCTCACTCTGCACTGCAATGGATGCCAATGCCTCAGACTTCGTAGGTGACAACAGCGGTTACAACTGGTTTACTCCGGCGTTCGATTATACCGACCGCAGCCCGAACTACATCATCCCGTCCATGCGCTACAAGTTTGTCTATACGCAGATTAAACTTTGTAACGACGTGATTGGTTCTATCGACCCGAACACGGAAGTGAAAGATTTGCAGTACACGCTGGCCCAGGCGCGTGCCGTGCGTGCGTTCGACTATTTGAACCTCGCCCCTTATTTCCAGTTCAACTACGCCACGAGCAAGGACAAACCTTGTGTGCCTATCGTGTCTCCGACAACTCCCGATCCTGCCAACAACCCGCGTGCCACGGTTGAAGAAGTCTACAAATTCATCATGGACGACCTCAACTATGCTGTTGAACACCTCGAGGGCTACTCTGCTCCGACCAAGGTGAACGTTAGCCTCAATGTGGCTTATGGTCTTCGCGCCCGTGCTAACCTCTATATGGAAAATTGGGCTGAGGCTACCAGCGATGCCGAAAAAGCCATGCAGGGATACACGCCAGCTTCAATTGCCGACGTGAGCAAACCGGCTTTCTGCAGCATGAACGAAGCCAACTGGATGTGGGCCATCCACACCGAAACCGATGTTATCAAGGGCTACCATTACTCACCAGTAAGCCATTTGGCATCGTTCTCAGCCAATGCCTACACAAGCGGTACTGGTACTTACAAGCGCATCAATTCCGACCTCTTTGCCAAGATTTCGGCAACTGATGTGCGTAAGGGATGGTGGGTTGATGCCAACCTCCACTCAGCCAACCTCGCCAACTGCTCGTGGACACTCAGCAATGGTACGGTTGTGACTGGTGACGACATCGCAAAGTTGGCCATCACCAACATCAAGGTGCCTTTCGTGGCCTACACAAACGTGAAGTTTGGCATGCGTGAAGGTATCGGTACGGACAAGAATGCCTACGACTGGCCTTTGATGCGTGTGGAAGAGATGATTCTCATCCAGGCCGAAGGTCTCGCCATGAGCGGACAGACTTCACAGGCACTCCAGGTGCTCAACGATTTCGTGAAGACTTACCGCGACCCGTCATACAATTTCACCAACGCTTCTGCTGAGGCCATCCAAAACGAAATCTGGAAGCAGCGCCGCATCGAACTCTGGGGCGAAGGCTTCTCTATGGCCGACATCATGCGTTTGCGTAAGCCGGTGGTTCGCATTCACGGTAGCAACAAGGCCAATTGGCCAGATGCTTTCGCATTCAACATCGCACCCGACGATCCTTACCTCTTGCTCCGCTTCCCGCGTGACGAGACTAACAGCAACCGCGGTGTGACTCCAGCCGACAACAACGAAGGCACTTTGCCCCAGCCGGGACAGAACGCTGCCTTGCTCGACGGCGTGACCGACTAAAAAACAGAAAACTGGAAAGGCGGAAGCCTCGAAACGACCTCCGCCTTTCCGTTCCATAATAATCAAACAAAGAATCATCCACATGAAATGGTTTAATAAATCATATATCGTCGCCCTGGCTGCCGTTCTCTCGTTCTCAGCCTGCGACTATGAGGACGACTATACGCCGGCAGCCGCTGCCGGTGCTGACACGGTGTATTTCGAGTCTCCCGTTCAAGAGGTGGTCTTCAACGCTGCGTCGAAGGACATTCCCGTCGTTTTGAAGCGTGCTGATGCAACCGCAGAAAAGATCTACGAAATCAAGGCCGTTTGCGATTCTGCCTCTTATTTTGAAGTACCTGCCAGCGTCACTTTCGCTGCTGGCGAAGCAGAGAAGACCATCACGGTCAAGGCAACTGAAAGCCTCCCGATGAATGTTGAAGTGATGCTTGAACTTCGTCTCGATGGAAATGCTTCTGTCAACGCTTACGCTCAGAAAATGCCAGTTGCCAGTCTCGTCGTTCTGAAGGAAGACTATGAAGTGGTTTCTCGCGGCGTTTATACCAACCAGTGGACTGGAGAGGGTTGCAACTGCGTGCTCCAATATTCTCCTACTCTTGACACCTACCGTTTCGTCAATCCGTTTGGCACGGGGGTTAACGTGCTCTTCACTTACGATGCCACGACACACTTCGGTACGTCTGTTTCAAAGCAGCTTGCCACTGGTTTCGTACATCCTGCGGAAGGTAATGTTTACGCGAAGCCAGCCGCTTTAAACAAAAATGGCAACAACGTCTACTTTGACGAGGCCAACAAGATTTGGAAGATTGGTCATCAGTGGGTTGTTGCTAATGGAAGCTTTGGCGCTGATATCGACACATTCGAAGTGACGGAATAACCCCCAAGCAGGCCCTGCACCACGGCATTCCCCCTCGTCAATCTTGACGAAGCCAGTGTTGCAACGCCGCCGCTTGTGTATAAAATGTATAAAAAACAGCGAGTCTTTTCAGGCTCGCTGTTTTTTTGTTAACGCCGATGAGATTTTTGGAAATTAGGTTCGCAGATGTTATTTGTTAGGGTGTTCAAAATCCAGAAAAATCAAGGTTGGTAAAGAGGCGACAGCGCCCTCGCAGCGGAGATTTGCGCTGGCCCGCACAATCGTCTGTTGCAGCGCCAGCATTGTAGCTCACTTTGCTTGCAAAGTGAGGGCCACGAACACGTAGCGAATATAGCCAGCGCTTTAGGGCATATCTTCGTTGGATTTTTAGCCGTGTTTGGCCGCCACAATATTCGTCCCCCTCACTTTGCGAGCAAAGTGAGCTACAGTGCTTCGCCTCAGACCTTCGCCGAATGTTCGCGTAGCGCCCCTTGTTGCTATGTTGCAACCTTTTTTCTGTATTTTGAACACCATGCATAAAATATTACCTTCCAACGGCAAAATTACGGATTGCTTAATCATAGAAAGAAGTTTTTTCCATCGCATCGTCTGCTTCAGACTGCGCAATTCTTCATGCGCTTTATGCGAACACGTCTTATAGGTCAGGTGGCACATCGTTGCGTGCTCCATGTTTGGTATTCCTTATCTGCATATTTTCATCACAGTCCCTATACTTGTCAGCGAACGCCCTCCCGCGTTCAATCGCGTCTCGCCCTGCGTTCGATTGCGTCTCGTCCCACGTTCGGTCGTGCCTCGTCCCGCGTTCGCTGAAAGGAATAGGGACTGTGGCGCGAAGGTCCGTTCAAAAAACGTTGTCCTCGCTTTGCGGGCAAAGTGGGCTGCGGTGCTGACGCCAGCGGTGTTGGCTGTATGTACGCCCAAAACTCGCTGCTTTCGCTTTTGTTCATCCCCTGTTCTTTCCTGCAGAGCCATGAAGCTGCTGGATAGCAACGAAATCTGGCAGTTGAGAGATGAGAGCGTTTTTGAAATAAATGGGATGGAAGTGTTTATGTAAGAAATATATTCCAATGTATTACATTTATAGAATAAATTCATTACCTTTGCAGTATGGAAACAATAAGAGAAATTATCTTCTCTAGAGAGTTTGATGAGTTCTATCATAACTTAGATGAGCGTATACAAGAAAAGTATGATTATGCTTTTGATATGATTCGAACGCAATACATTGTCAATAAGAGATTTGTAAAAAGTTTAGAGAACACAGATTTCTATGAACTTCGTATTTCTATCGGTCATAACGAATACCGCTCAATAATGCTTGCCATAGATCATGACAACTTTATTCAAGCACATCGTGTTCTTGTTCTAAACTCTTTTTTGAAGAAAGATTCTAAGCAATATAAAGCAGGAGTGAGAACTGCTGAGAGTATCTTAATGAAATATATGGAGGAGTAATTATATGTTGAAACTTGATGAAAATAAATTAGCCTCGTTGCGCAGATTCGATGATGTCCTAAACGAAAAATATGGCAGTGAGAAGAGTGTTGAACGCAAAGAGTTTGATGCCAAAGCTAAAGCATGGTATTATGCAGAATTGCTTAAGGATGAGCGTAAAAAACAGAATATTACCCAAAAGTCATTGGCTGAAAAAATAGGTAAAAAGCGTGAGTATATATCGGCATTAGAAAAGGGGCAAACTGATATGCAACTTTCTACATTCTTGAAAATTGCTGACGCTCTTGGTTTGCGCTTTTCTTTGGTATTGGGTTGAAACTATTGGGTGAATGAAATGTTGTATAACGCCCATCAAAGATGCCCACAAACCATAATTTTCCGTAATAATCAACAACAAAAAAGAGGTCTCTAAGTGAATTAGAAACCTCTCAATTAAAAATCTTTCGTGATTCCGCAGGGATTCGAACCCTGGACCCACGCCTTAGAAGGGCGTTGCTCTAATCCAACTGAGCTACGGAACCAAAACCGCTGCAAAAGTACTTATTTTTTGCGGTATGGCAAAATAAAATATGGCTTTTGTGCATGAGGGGCATGCAGAAAACGAAAAAAGCGTCCGTGACCTTAATGGTACGAACGCTTTTGGCGCTTCAGGATGGGCTTGAACCAACGACCCCCTGATTAACAGTCAGGTGCTCTAACCAACTGAGCTACTGAAGCAGTGTGTGATGAAATAATTCATCCTTTATTGCTGAATTGCAGTGCAAAATTAGTAGTTATTTTTGAAATAAACAATACCTTTGCAGAAAAATTCGAAAATATTTTTTGATGAAAGAGATAATAGGTATAGGAAATGCGCTGGTTGATGCGCTTTATCTTATTGAAAATGAGGATATAATCAAGGAGTTTGGCCTTGAGAAAGGCGGTATGCACTTGATTGGGGAAAATATCTTCGAACAAGTTTGTGAGCGCATGCGTGCTGCAAAACGCGAGCGCACGACTGGCGGTTCGGCCTGCAACACGGTTTTGGCCTTGGCACAGCTGGGGGCGCCAGTCGGTTTGATTGGCAAGATTAACGACGACGAAAACGGACGTTTCTTCGAAGATAGTTTTCGTCAGGCCGGTGTCCGCACCTTCTTGATGAAGGACGCGCAGCCGACGGGAACAGCCTCCACCTTCATCACGCCCGACGGACAGCGCACGTTTGCCACCTATCTCGGTGCCGCCGCCCTGCTTCAGGCATCGGAAGTCGCCTCGCAGTGGCTTGATGGCTACTCCTATATATATATATATTGAAGGCTACCTTGTTCAGAGCCACGATTTGATAGAGGCCGTTGTTGAGGCCGCCAAAGCCAGGGGCGTGAAGGTGTGCGTTGACTTGGCAAGCTACAACATCGTGGCTGCCGACCGCGATTTCTTTGCACGCCTGCTCCGCAAGACCGACATCGTCTTTGCCAACGAAGAAGAGGCCCGTGCCTTTACGGGACTCGAGCCAGAGGCCGCCCTTGAGCAATTGGCATCGGTTTGCGAAACGGCGGTGGTCAAAGTGGGCAAGCGCGGCGCCTATGTCCGCCGAGGCGAAGAGGTGGCGTTTGTTCCAGCCAAGAGCGGCACGAAGGTGGTCGACACCACGGCCGCCGGCGACTATTTCTCCGCTGGCTTCCTCTATGGCGCGGCGCAAGACTGTCCGCTCGAGCAATGTCTTGCCAACGGCACGGTGCTGGCCAACGAAATCATCCAGGTGGTTGGCACCAAATTGCCAGAAACAACCTGGAACAGAATCAAGGAAGAAATTCATGCGTGTGGCAATTGACCCGCCTGCGCGATACAAAACCAATATTCTCGCCACGCGCGAGACAAACCATATATAAATATGCTGACAATGAAGAACAAACTATCTGGCTGGTGCTTGCTGTTGGTGATGACCCTGGTCTCCGCCACGATGCAGGCGCAGAGCAACCACAACCTCGAGACGGCCAAGCAACTTGATATTTTCAATAGTCTCTACCGCGACCTTGACCTCAATTACGTTGACACCATCGACGCCAAGAAGAACATAGAGAATGCCATTCTCTTTATGCTCGACCAACTCGACCCCTACACGGAATATTTCCCGGCCAACCGCAATGAGGAAATCAAACAGATGACCACCGGCAAATATGCTGGGGTGGGAGCCATCATCGCGCCGCGCAAAGACCTGCGCCGCTGCATCATCTCTACGCCTTATGAGGGTATGCCCGCAGCCAATGTGGGCCTGCGCCGTGGCGACGTCATCCTTTCCATCGGTGGCGTTGACACAGGCGAGCTCGACACGCTGGCCGCTGCCGACTATTCTTCAAAAGTGAGCAACATGCTGCGCGGCGAGCCTGGCACGTCGTTCGACATCCGCATTCGTCGCCCCGGCATCAGCAAGGAACTCACCTTCAAGGTGACGCGTCAGGCCATCGTCCTGCCCAGCATCACGTGTGCCACCATCATTTCCGATAGCATCGGCTATATATTGCTCAGCGGCTACACCGAAAACACCTCGCGTGACATGCGTCAGGCCGTCATCACCCTCAAACAGCAGGGCGCCCGCCGGCTCATTCTCGACCTTCGCGGCAATCCTGGCGGACTTATGGGCGAGGCCATCAACCTCGTCAACCTCTTCATCCCGCGCGGCAAGGAGGTGGTGAGCACGCGTGGAAAGGTGAAGGAGAACACGCAGACTTACAAAACTTCCAATGCGCCCCTCGACCTCAACATCCCCATCGCCGTGCTCATCAACTACGGCAGTGCTTCGTCGGCCGAAATCACGAGCGGCGCGTTGCAGGACTACGACCGCGCCGTTGTCATCGGTCAGCGCTCCTACGGAAAGGGCCTTGTGCAGGAAACGCGCCCCATGCCCTTCGGCGGTGTGCTGAAAGTCACGACGAGCAAATACTACATACCGAGCGGCCGTTGCATCCAGGCCTATAAATTTGAAGACGGTGCGCCCGTACATTTGCCCGACTCCCTTTCCAAAGTGTTCCACACCGCTGCAGGACGCCCTGTGCGCGACGGCGGCGGCATCACGCCCGACGTGGAAGTGAAAGACGACAGTTTGCCCAACCTTCTTGGCTATCTCAGCATCTCCGACCAACTCACCGACTATTGTGCCACCTATCGGAACACCCATCCGCAGATAGCTCCGGCCGACCAGTTCCACCTCACCGATGAAGAGTATGCCCAGTTCTGCCAATACCTCAAGGACCATCATTTCACCTACGACCGCCAGAGCCTCCGTGTGCTCTCACAGTTGCGCAAACTGGCCAAGCGCGAAGGCTATTCCGTGGAGGCCGAAAAGGAATTTGCTGCCCTTGAAGCCAAACTGAGCCACAACGAAGACTTCGACTTCCAGCGCTGGAAGAAAGAAATCAAGCGCCTGGTGGAGATGAACCTCGTTGGCTGCTATTATTACGACCGCGGCGCAGCCGTCTATAGTCTCGGCGACGACAAAGTTGTGCGCGAAGCTTTGCAGGTGTTGCAAAACGACCAGCGTTACCGCCAGCTCCTTAAGGGCGATAAGGAGTAAATAATGGTGTAGAAACCGCATAGAGGCAAATATCTCAGGGAATACTTGGATAGTATAAAAAACTTTTTGTAATTTTGGAGTTTTGAAAGGAACGCCTTCTTTGTGCGGACAGGATTCGTGCAGGAAGACAGAAATATAACAATACTATAAAACCAATATATAAAAAATGGAACCTGCAAAAGGAAAATTAGGTGTGATGTGTGTCGGCCTCGGCGCTGTGACCACCACTTTCATGACGGGCGTTTTGATGACCCGCAAAGGCCTTGCCAAGCCAGTTGGCTCAATGACTCAATATGACAAGATCCGTGTCGGACGTGGCAAAGACAAGAAATATCTTCATTATGGTGAAATCGTGCCTCTGGCCGATTTGAACGACATCGTTTTCGGTGCGTGGGACGTTTATCCTGCCAATGCCTATGAGAGCGCCATCAACGCTGAAGTGTTGAAGGAAAAAGACATCAATCCTGTTGCCGACGAGTTGAAGGCCATCAAGCCGATGAAGGCCGCTTTCGACCACAACTATGCTAAGCGTCTTGATGGCGACAACGTGAAGGATTGCGCCACCCGTTGGGACATGGTTGAAGCGCTCCGCAAGGATATCCGCGACTTCAAGGCCGCCAACAATTGCGACCGCATCGTTGTCATCTGGGCTGCTTCAACGGAAATCTATGTTCCAGTTGACGAAAACGTTCACGGCACACTCGCTGCCCTCGAAGCAGCCATGAAGGCCGACGACCGCGAGCACGTGGCTCCTTCAATGTGCTATGCTTACGCTGCGCTGACGGAAGGTGCTCCATTCATCATGGGTGCTCCCAACACAACGGTCGACATCCCTGCCATGTGGGAATTGGCTGAGAAGACCAAGATGCCAATCGCTGGTAAGGACTTCAAAACCGGCCAGACTTTGGTTAAGTCGGGCTTCGCTCCAATCATCGGCACCCGCTGCCTCGGCTTGAGCGGTTGGTTCTCAACCAACATCCTCGGCAACCGCGACGGTTTGGTGCTCGACGAGCCTGCTAACTTCCACACCAAAGAGGTTTCCAAACTCTCAACGTTGGAAAGCATCCTCGTTCCGGAAAACCAGCCAGACCTCTATACCGACTACTACCACAAGGTGCGCATCAACTACTATCCTCCTCGCAACGACAACAAGGAAGGATGGGACAACATCGACATCTTCGGATGGATGGGCTATCCGATGCAGATCAAGATCAACTTCCTCTGTCGCGACAGCATCCTGGCCGCTCCGTTGTTGCTTGACCTCGTGTTGCTCTCTGACCTCGCTGCCCGCAAGGGTCGCTACGGCACTCAGCGCTTCTTGAGCTTCTTCCTCAAGAGCCCGATGCACGACTATACGCAGGGCGAAGTGCCTATCAACCACCTCTTCCAGCAGTATGTCATGCTGAAGAACGCCATCCGCGAAATGGGCGGCTATGAGGCTGACGAAGAAATCGATTGATATTAAGTAATGGTGAACTTATTCTTCCACCATTACTAAACCATAACAAAATAAGCCGTACCGAAGGGATTCCTTTCGGCGCGGCTTTTTTGTTTGACTAGCATGTGTGTTGTCTAATGGGTGCAAGTCCCTAACGAGCCC
>OHDV01000650.1_pt1 | contig 13812 bp, 12 predicted proteins | sample 1567041 | NCBI WGS metagenome assembly OHDV01 (sample SAMEA3879517, study PRJEB24766) | human gut metagenome | biome: human-associated habitat; feature: feces | place: USA | collected 1985/1987
TTTTCCATCTATTTTTATCGTACCACTCGTTGGATACATCAAGCCGCTTACTGCTCGCATCAACATTGTTTTTCCGGAGCCATTTATCACCATGAACTACGCCGGTTTAAAGGATGATGCACTTACAGCTTTAATTCATTTATGTATAATTGAAAGTATTAATAACCTCGATTAACAAACTCAAAAAGCCGAATCCACACTCCCACGGATTCGGCTTTTGTATATACACTTCTATTTTCTATTTTGTATGAAGCTGTCAATCATCGCAATCACACCATCTACACCGAGCTTTGCCACATTCAGGCACAGGTCATAGTTTTCTGCCTGCCCCCACTCCTGTCCGGTATAGTATTTGTGATAGGTCTTTCTGTTGTCATTTGTCTCACGCACAACAGTCTTTGCCTTTCTCGCTGAGACTCCATGTGTATCAGCCACAGTATCAACGCAGAATGCATCATTCGCTGTCAGGAAAACTGAGACAACATCATCTCTTCCCTGATAGGCAAAGTTTGCACACCGTCCCTGAATCACATATCCCTCACAGCCGTCCTCAAGCGGCAGCCTGTCTATAAATGTAAGAGCCCTAGCCGGAGTATCATGCAGCACATTATCCTCCTCCGTCTCCATCACAATAGAGTAAAGCAGAGAATTAACCGGTCTCTCACTGTAAAACTCCTCATACTCATCGTAGCAGCCTGCCTCTTTGGCACCGGCCGCAATAGCCTCTCTGTCCATGAAATGTAAATGATATTTCTCAGCGACTGCTCTACCGATAGTATCTGCATCGCAACCGCACTTTCTAGCAATAGTAATTATCATATAAATATAGCTCCTTTCTGTAGAAAAAGCCAACGCGCAGGAAGCGCTCAGACAAATCAATAAAAGTTTGCAAACACCGATGCAAACACCACCGTAAGTATTCCTGCCACTGCGATAGCAAGAGAGCTCATGGCGCCCTCTATCTCGCCAATCTCGATAGCCTTCGCTGTTCCGATGGCATGTGATGAAGCACCAAGCGCCAGTCCCTTCGATATAGGCTCAGTGATTCTGAATATTTTGCAAACAAACTCTCCGAGTATATTTCCAAGCACACCTGTCACGACGATAACTGCGACAGTGATAGTCACATATCCGCCGAGCTCCTCTGATACGCCCATACCGATAGCTGTCGTGATGGACTTTGGAAGCAGTGTGACATAGTCCTCGTGTGAAAGCCCCATAAGCACTGACAGCACAAGCACTGTCACAAGGCTTGTTATGACGCCTGCCGTGAGTCCGAGCGCGACTGCTGCTATATTTTTCTTGAGCAGTGTCCACTGCTCATAGAGCGGTATCGCAAGGCATACCGTGGCCGGTGTCAGAAACCAGCTAAGGTACGATGCCCCCTTATTGTATGTGTCATAATCCACATCTGCCACAACAAGCACTATGATGGTCAGTACTATTGAAATGAGAAGCGGATTGAGTATTGCAAGCTTAAACTTCTTCTTTAAAAGCATACCTATCAGATATGCAACCAGACTTACTGTGACACCGGCAAAAAGCGATGCCTGAAACAAATTATCCATTATGATTATCCTCTATCTTATTTATTTTCTCCAGCATCAGCCCTCTTGCGCTTCTGCATACGGATTACGAGCTGTGAAACATGTCCTGTAGCAATCATTACAGTAAGAAGTGCCACAACCGTGATTACAAGCACAGGTACAAGCACCGGCTTAAGATTGCCCCAGGATGACATAAGTCCCACTCCCGCAGGGATAAACATGACAGGCATTATCTCTATCATGAATTTGCCTGCACTCCTTACAGAGTTAAGCGGTATCAGGCCTGTCAGCAGACCTATGAAAAGTATAACCATGCCATATATGCTCGCCGGAACAGGCAATGGCAGTAAATATTTGAGTATCTCACCTACAAACGAAATCGCAAGTATGATGAGAAATTGCTTTAATAATTTCATTTTATATTGTATCTCCGTTATATATATTTCGTGACTATTTGTAACTGTTTATCTGTGTTCCCTGACCATCATTGTACATACAATGGCAAGCAGCACGCTTGAAGCCCATATAGCGCGTATTCCTATGTGCAGTGAGCACACTCCGCCTATACCTGCTCCTATTGCAAATATCAGAATAATTCCATAGTAGTGCACGGTCTTTTTCAGTGCCCCGATATTTCTGTCACGCAGATATATTGACAGGCTCTCTGTGCCGCTTCTTAGGTTGCCGATGCACATAGTGCTGGCATAGCCGTAGCCGTTTACCTTTCTGAAGGACTGCACCTGCATAGAACAGCTGAATGATACAAGCATGGTCGCTATCATATCGTACCTGTGTGGTATGAAGCCGACCACAAACAGTATGATTATCTCTATCATCACCACTATCTGACGCCAGTGGATGCGCTTTGCCTTCTTATATCTATGCCCGATTCTCTCTGCCACAAGCACACCGAATGCAAATGAGAGGATTGGGAAAAGATACGATAGTCCCTTCATCCATTCACCTATCATCAGATGCTGGCTCATCAGCACCACGTTTCCTGTCTGCGCATTCGAGAACACCTTGTTTCTCACGTTGTAGGTGTAGGCATCCTGAAAGCCTCCGGAAAGTGCCAGAATCGCACTCAGCAAAAAGGTCTCTGATGTCTGAATCCTTATTTTTTCTTTTTCAGTCATTTTTTCGCCTCTTTTTCTCATATTCGCTGTTATCTGCCACACCCTCGTGTGACCCACAGCAATTGCATATTTACAGCAATCCACACGGTTTATTATTATAGAAAAAAAGGGCGGATATTTCAATACCCGCCCCATATATACAGTGTATTAAATTTTGCACAATACCTAAAATATATATTGGATATACATGATAGCTATACCAGATACTTTTCTTCAAACTCAGATACCAGCACCGCAAATATCATGGAAGCAAGCAAGTACTGTAACAGTGTGCCCCGTCACAAATGTAAAAACAAAAAAGACTATAGCGCAGGCAAATGTCAACGTCTCATATATACACACACTTTTACCGAGTCTGTCATGTTTTTTAAAGGAACAGATTGCGCAATGTGCAATCAGTATTGCTTCCAGCAATACTCCCAGTCCATATACTATCCTCATATTCCCACCTGTCTTCTATGACCATATTACTAACCTATATAGCCATTGTAACTCATTTCATGTGTAATGTAAACAAAAAAGAGGTTGTCACAACCTCTTTTTTGTAATTTATTAACATTTATTATTTTCCTGAAGTTGCTTTCAGTCGTGTCATGGCACGGGCCAGCGAAGCTCTTGAGTGATAATACTCCTGAATACTCTGCTTCTGGCGAAGCTGCTCCTCAGCTCTCTCCTTTGCCTCTCTTGCCCTTGCTATATCGATTTCCTCCGGATGCTCGGCTGTCTCGACAAGCAGTGTCACACGGTTGTTGACTATCTCTACGAAGCCCATTCCCACTACCGCGTACTCCCAGTTGTCACTGCCCTCCGGCTGAAATCTCATCTCGCCCTCATCGACGGCTATGACCATATCCTCGTGGTGAGCGAGGATTTCCTTCTGGCCATCGAACTCAGGGACTATTATGGAACGACATCTTCCTGAGTAAAACACTCTGTTAGCAGCTATTACCTTTAGATAAAATGTATTTGTTGCCATACGATTTGTCCTTCCTTATGCTTTTACTGCTGCATAGTCTTTGCTTTTTCCTTGACGTCCTCGATTGTTCCGACATTGAAAAATGCGTTCTCAGGATACTCGTCCATCTCACCATCTATGATGGCCTTGAAGCCCTTGATAGTATCCTCTACAGGCACATAGACACCCTGGATACCTGTGAAGTTCTCGGCTACGTGGAATGGCTGTGAGAGGAACTTCTGGATTTTTCTTGCTCTGTATACAAGCACCTTGTCCTCATCTGCCAGCTCCTCCATACCAAGGATCGCGATGATATCCTGCAGCTCCTTGTACTTCTGGAGAATCTCCTGTACCTTTCGTGCTACCTGATAATGCTCCTCGCCTACGATATCAGGCTCGAGGATACGTGATGTAGACTCAAGTGGATCTACTGCCGGGTAAATACCCTGTTCAACAATCTTTCTTGAAAGAACTGTTGTGGCATCCAGATGTGCGAAGGTTGTAGCCGGAGCCGGGTCTGTGAGGTCATCGGCTGGTACGTATACGGCCTGTACCGATGTTACCGAACCGTTCTTTGTAGATGCGATTCGCTCCTGCAGCTCACCCATCTCAGTAGCCAGTGTAGGCTGATAACCTACGGCTGAAGGCATACGTCCTAAAAGTGCTGAAACCTCTGAACCTGCCTGTGTGAAACGGAATATATTATCGATGAAAAGCAGCACGTTCTGGTGCTTCTCATCCCTGAAATACTCTGCCATTGTAAGTCCTGTCTCAGCAACACGCATACGTGCTCCAGGTGGTTCATTCATCTGACCAAACACCAGGGCAGTTTTTTCAAGAACGCCCGACTCTTTCATTTCTGTCCAGAGGTCGTTACCTTCTCTTGATCTTTCTCCTACACCTGTGAATATTGAATATCCACCATGCTCTGTTGCAATATTGCTGATAAGTTCCTGAATAAGAACTGTCTTACCAACTCCGGCACCACCGAACAGACCGATTTTACCACCCTTTGCATATGGGGCAAGCAGATCGATTACTTTAATACCTGTCTCTAATATCTCTACGACAGGGCTCTGGTCTTCAAAGGACGGCGGATCTCTGTGAATCACCCAGTGTTCTTCTGCATCAAGATTCTCTCCACCATCTAACGTATCACCGAGCACATTAAAAAGTCTGCCCAGAGTCTTTGCTCCAACCGGAACTTTAATACCACTGCCCTCAGCGATAACCTCCATATCTTTATGTAAACCTTCACTTGCGGCAAGCATAATACAGCGGACGGTATTGTTTCCAATATGCTGTGCAACTTCCATAACACAGCGTTTTCCGTGATTGTCTACCTCAAGTGCATCTTTTATATATGGAAGGTCGTTATCTTCAAATTCAACGTCAACGACAGGTCCCATGACCTGAACAATTTTACCCTTTTTCATAGAAGCTCCTTCCTATTTTTTCTTCTTATTTTTCTGTGCCTTTGCACCACCGATCACCTCTGTGATCTGCTGCGTGATTGCAGCCTGACGTACCCGGTTATACTCAATAGACAGCTGGCTTATCATGGATCTTGCACTGTCAGTCGCTGTCTGCATTGCCATCATCCGGGAGTTATGTTCACTGGCAAAAGACTCCACCAGCGCACCATAAATATATCCGGTTACACAGTTTGGAACCACATGCTCTAAGATTTCTTCCATGGATGATTCCACTTTGATCTCTTCCTGATAAATGTCCGCCGGAGCCGGATGGATAAAATCCTCTTTTGCCAGCGGAAGTAATTTCTGTTTCTCCGCGTTCATGGAAAAAGAATTTTCCATTTTCGTGTAGACCAGATAAACCTCGTCTAACTCACCGTTCACGTATAAGTCCATCACATAATCTGCAATGACACGTGCGCGGTGCAGGGACGGATTCTGCACAGTGTATTTAAACTCTGCGTCTACCTCAAGTCCTTCCTTTGCAAAATACTGACGTCCAAGCTCTCCAACGACAAACAACTTATTGTTTTCCCCCTGGGAAAACAGTTCCTGTGCCATTTTGATGACATTGTGATTGTATGCACCCGCAAGACCTTTGTCGGCGGTGATCACAATGTAACCACGCTTTTTTTCATTGTCGGGAATCTGCTCCCTCTGATCAAAATAGCGGTTTGTCGTATCTGGCATATGTCTTAAAAATCTTGCAATTGCGGACTGGAGCGTATAGAAATACGGTTCTGTCTGCTCTAACTTCTGCTTTGCGCTGCGAAGTTTCGCGGAAGAGATCATATACATAGCACTTGTGATTTTCATGGTATCCCGGATACTTTTCATTCGTTTTTGAATTTCCTTGGTATTTGCCATGCCTTATCACCTGCTTTTATATTCTTTAACCGCCTCAACAATCTGTTCTGTGATCGTATCGTCTAAAACTTTTTTCTCATTCAGTTCATTTACGATCTCCATATGCTCTGTGTGGAAGAAATCAAGCATTCCAAGCTGGAATTCCTTGGTCTTTGCTGTCTCCACATCCAAAAGCAGACGCTTGTTTGCTGCCACCAGTGTGATGACCTGGTCTGCCAGGCTCATCGGGTGACAGAGCGGCTGTTTTAACAGTTCCATCAGACCTTTTCCATACTGAAGCTGCTCTTTTGTCGTATCATCAAGATCCGAGGAGAACTGGGTAAATACTTCCATCTCACGGTACTGTGCAAGGTCGATACGAATGGTACCGGAAGCCTTTTTCATTGCCTTTGTCTGCGCTGCGCCACCGACACGGGATACGGAAAGTCCAACATTTACCGCTGGACGCATACCGGAGAAAAACAGATCACTCTCTAAGAAAATCTGTCCGTCTGTGATGGAAATAACGTTTGTCGGAATGTAGGCAGATACATCGCCTGCCTGCGTCTCAATGATTGGCAGTGCTGTGATTGAGCCTCCGCCTAATGCATCCGACAATTTGCTGGAACGCTCCAGCAGTCTGGAATGTAAATAGAATACATCACCAGGATATGCCTCACGTCCCGGTGGACGACGGATCAGCAGGGAAAGTGCACGGTATGCAACTGCATGCTTACTTAAATCATCATAAATGATCAGCACATCTTTTCCCTGATACATAAAATATTCTGCCAATGCAGTTCCCGCATACGGTGCGATATATTGCAGGGAAGCGGATTCGCTTGCCGTTGCAGAAAGTACAACTGTATAATCCAATGCATCGTGCTTTGTCAAAGTATTCACAAGTTTCGCAACGGTAGAAGCTTTCTGTCCGATTGCTACGTAAATACAGATCACATCTTTTCCCTTCTGGTTTAAGATGGTATCGACTGCGATGGATGTTTTACCGGTCTGTCTGTCACCGATGATCAGCTCACGCTGTCCGCGTCCGATTGGGAACATCGCATCAATTGCAAGAATACCTGTTTCAAGCGGCTGGTTTACGGACTGTCTGTCTACGATACCCGGTGCTTCCTGCTCAATTGCGCGGTAATCATCTGCCGGGATCTCGCCCTTTCCATCGATCGGTGCGCCAAGCGCATTGACAATTCTTCCGAGATAGGCATTTCCTACCGGAACACCTGCTTTTTTCTTCGTGCGTGTTACTTTTGTGCCCTCTTTGATCTCTGTATCTTTTCCAAGAATGATACAGCCGATCTGGTCACGTCTGATATCCTGAACCATACCACGGATGCCGTTTTCAAATATAACGATCTCACCATACATGGCATGCTCTATTCCATAAATGGTTGCGATTCCATCGCCAACCCAGATGACAGAACCAACTTCCTGTTCACCGGATACCATGTCATAATTTTCGATTTCTGTTTTCAGGATGGAGATAATCTCCTCTGAATTTATGGAACCCACGTCGTCACCTCCATGTTAATTTCTGTTGTAATCTGTCAAGCCGTCCCCTGATACTGAAATCCTCTTCGATGTCTCCCACGCGGAGCACGAATCCTGCGATCAGTTCCGGCTTTTTTTCGAATTCCAGCTCTACCTGTGTCTTTTTATATTTCCCTGCCAGATAGTTTCTGATCTGTGCAAGCTGCGTCTCATCCGGCACCTCTGCACATTGCATTTTTGCACGGAGTATCCCGTTTTTTTCATCATAACAGTTCTGGTATGCCGCAAACACATCTTCGATCACGTCCATATGTTCATGGTCACACAGTTCTTTCAAAAAATGATGTATCTCCTGCGGAAAAAATCTTTCGATCATCCGGTGCTTTTCTTTTCTGGAAACAACCGGGCAGTTCAACACACGCGGCAGCTCACTGGTCAGCTCAAATATTTCTTTTGTCTTTTCCACGATTTCTTTTGTGATGCCAAGTTCAAAAAGAACCGTTCCGTAATTATTTGCTGTCTGTGTCATTGCAACCACCTGTTTTAGCTAAAAATTGCTCATACATGAGCTTATTCTGCTCTGCTGCATCTGCCTTGCCAAGCACTTTTCCGGCTGCCATCATTGCAAGTCCTGCAATCTGCGTCTGAAGATCCTGCACTGTCTTTTCACGCTCAAGATCAATGGTCTTATGTGCATTTGCAATGATTTTTTCTGCTTCCTGATCCGCAGCATTTACTCTGCTCTCATATTCTGCCTGTGCCGTTTTTCTTGCCTTCTCCACAATATGTGCGGACTCGTCATGTGCCTGTTTTAATGCATCCTCATACTGGCTCTTAAGTTCATTCGCCTGCTCCGTAGTCTTTTTCGCATCCGCCATCTGACCTTCGATCATCTGTCTGCGCTGTTCCATGACATTTGTCACCGGCTTGATCAAAAACTTGCGAAGTCCAAAATAAAGAATCAGCAGATTTATGATGGTAAAGAGGACATTCCAGTCAATTCTTAATAACTGCATACTCTACCATAACCTTTCTTTAGCCTAAGAATAAGATAATTAAAATTGCGACTACCATACCGAAAATTGCAGTACCTTCGGCCAATGCACATCCAAGTAATAATGCTTTTGTGATTTTTCCGTCTGCTTCCGGCTGTCTTGCGATTGCGTCCGTTGCTTTTGAGGTTGCAAGTCCGATACCAATACCTGCTCCAATACCTGTTAATGCTGCGATACCTGCTCCAATTGCGATTAATGAATTCATGATGTTTTCTCCTTTACCATTTCTTTTTCAATTTTTCTGTGAGTGTGTTTACTCAATGCTCTCCTTAATGAAGAGTGATGTTAAAAATACAAATACATAAGCCTGTATGAATCCGTCAAACAGATCAAAATAAAGGCTTAACACTGCCGGTACAAAAATCGGCACTACAATTTTGATTAATTCCATAATTACAAATGCGCCTAAAATGTTACCAAACAAACGCATGCACAGGGATAATGGCCGGATGAATACTTCGAGGATATTCATCGGCAGCATGATCGGGATTGGTTCTGCAAAACTTTTCAAAAACCCTTTTGTACCTTTTTTCCGCACTCCTGCAGCCTCAATTAAGATGATGCTCATAAGTGCAAGTGCGCCCGTCACGCCTACGTCCTTCGTTGGTGATTTCAATCCAAACAGACCGATCATATTGGCAAACCCAATATAGACACCGACCGTCATCAGATATGGGATATACTGTTTTCCCTCCTCGCCAAGAAGATCATAGAAGAAGTTATAGAGACCTCCAACTATCGTTTCCAATACGAGCTGTTTCTTACCGACGTTTTCAACCTTTAAATTCCGCCCGAGTATTGCCGCTGCGATCAGTAATACCGCCATGATGACCCACGTGACAACAACCGATTCTGCTACCGGTATTCCGCCAAAAAGCGGGATCGTAAATGCCGTATCACAATTCAACTGCGCCATCAGCTCCTTTGATAGTTCTTCCGTATGACCACTTCCTTTCTTATTTTTTATTGCTCAACATATTTTTAGTTATTTTTTATTGAAATGTCAATTTTTTCGAAAGACTATTTTTCCCTTCTATTTTTTGTGCACTTTGTATAGTTTTTATTTTATTTTTTGTGCATATTTTTGTTTTTCTTGTGAATTGCATTTTCAATAAAAATACATATATCTGATTTTGTCTGTGATTAAATTTACAGATTTTCCAAGAAATGTTAATTTGAACTTGATAATTATGTGATTTTGATACAAAAAAGTCATTGGATTACATTTGTAATAATTGCAATTCAATGACTTATGTTTGTTTGATCAGCCGAGAAGTTCCATGATCTCCTCTTTTGTGAATACTACAGAATCCATTCCCTCGCCCTCCAGCACCTGCTCGGCAAGCTTTTTCTTTTTCTCCTGGATATCAATGATCTTCTCCTCGATCGTACCCTGGGAGACGAGTTTGTAAACTGTCACGACATTCTTCTGCCCGATACGGTGTGCACGGTCGGTTGCCTGATTCTGCACGGCAACGTTCCACCATGGATCGTAATGGATGACGATGTCCGCTGCGGTGAGGTTCAATCCGGTTCCTCCTGCCTTTAAGGAGATGCAGAACACCGGGACATCATCTTTGTTGAAGCTGTCTACCATCTGCATACGTTTTTCCTTATTGACGGAGCCGGTGAGCATGTAGTAATCAATGCCCAGCTTTTTCAGCTGTTCCGCCAGACGGTCTAACATGGTCGTGAACTGGGAGAATAACAGCACCTTGTGTCCACCGTGCACTGCGTTCCCGATCAGATCCATACACATCTGGACTTTTGCGGATTCGCCCTTGTAATCTTCGAATAAAAGTGCCGGATCACAACAGAGCTGACGCAGTTTTGTAAGTTCTGCGAGGATCTGGATTTTGTTGGACTTAAATTCCGCCTCGCTCTTGCCATCTAACATCTGCTTCATCTGCTGCACATGTGCATCATAAAGAGCCAGCTGTTCGCCCTCCATCTTCGCATAAACATTCTCTTCGAGTTTTTCCGGAAGATCTTTTAATACATCACCTTTTAACCGGCGCAGGATAAACGGACGGATCATGCGCTGTAAACGTTCCATCTTGTTCTCATCTTTGTTCACAACGATCGGTGTCTCGATCTCCTCACGGAACTTCTGATATGTATACAAAAATCCCGGCATCAGGTAATCAAAGATACTCCAAAGCTCGCTTAAGCGGTTCTCGATCGGTGTACCGGTCAGCGCCAGCTTAAAGGCTGCCGTGATCTTCTTGACGCCTTTTGCCGCCTGCGTTCCAGCATTTTTAATATATTGAGCTTCATCAATGACCTGAACTGCAAACACAATGTTTTTGTAATACTCCACATCACGTTTTAACAGATCATAGGATGTGATGAGGATCTGCCCGTCCGTGGTGTGACGGATGATATCTTTCCGTTCCGGTGCACTTCCTGTGATCGTCACAGTCTCAAGTTCCGGCGCAAAACGCTCAATCTCTTTCTGCCAGTTATAAACTAAAGATGCCGGACATACAATAAGTGATCTGCGGCGCTCCTTTTCCCCGGCATCATAATCCTGACGCTCTGCCAGAAGAAGACTTATTACCTGAAGCGTTTTTCCAAGTCCCATATCGTCCGCAAGAATTCCGCCAAAACCGTTCTCCCGCAGCGTTTTCAGCCAGAGGAAACCGTTTTTCTGATAGTTTCTCATAACATTTTTCAGGGAATCCACCACTTCATAATCACTGTCCTCGATGGTTTTCATGTTCCGCACCATGCCTTTGAATTCCCTGTTTTTCTCGATAGACAGAAGCTGGTTATTTTTCAGTGCTGCATCCAGATACATAGCGCGGTATTTTGGGATCACGACCGTTCCTTTTTTCAGGCTTGCCTCGGTAAGCTGTAAGTCCTCACTGACTTCTGCAAGCGCACTGATCCCATCCTCTTTGATATCTAAGAAATCCCCGTTTTTCAGACGGATATACTTTTTCTTTCTGTCGTACTTGGAAAGCAGATATGCCAGCTCCTCGGAGGACATCTCATCGGAGTGTACCTTTAATTCCAGAAGGTCACTCTTTAAGGAGACACCCACGGATACGCTCGGCGCATTGACCACTTTCATATTGCGGAACTTGTCCGATGTGTAAATTGCCATAAAATGGCTCAAACGTTGCAAGCCACCTGCCACGAGCTGATAGAGCAGATCTTCGTCTTTTGCAATGACAAAAAATGTCTTCGAATGGTCATACTCATTGAAATATGGCTCCACAAGGCTCTTGATGCGCAGCTCTTCTGACAGATCACGTACCTCGCCCGGTTCTACTTTGGCAAGCACGTTGTATTTATTATCTCCATATACTGCAACCAGCTTCGCTCCGACAACATCCATTGCCTGGCGGTCCAGATATAACTCAAATTCCGGCTTCGGCGGAACATAAAGTGCCTCATCAAAACCTTCCGGGATCACATCGAAGCTCTCCCGCACCATCGGCAGAAGATCTCTGCAGAACATTGCAAGCTCTTCTGCTGCAATATAGCAGTCTCCCCCTACCTGGCGGTGTAAAAACTGGAAGAAGTCTGATACTTTTCCTTTTAACAATGGCTCTCCGAGGAAAATCTCCCCATCCTCATAAAAGTAATAATACTTGTCACCCTCAATCATCGGCAGATCTTCCATGCAGAGAAACGCTCCCGCACTTCCACCTTTCAGCGTCAGTTTTGGTTTGCGTTTTGTTCCATTATAGATGTAACTTTCATTCATATCATAACCGATCGTTGCATGAAAAGGAGTTCCTTTCACCGCTTCCAAAAACCGGTCGATCCCCACACCATCAAGCTCCATGGTACGCTCATAGCCGCCGGTGTAGGCATAATAAGCATGGAACTTACTCTGGCGCTTTTTATCATCATCCTGCTGCTGCATAAACCGGATCAGGCGCTTTGCATCCTCCGAAAAAGCTTCCATGTGATGATAAAAATCAAGTTTTTTGCCGTAATGCACTTTCTCATTGACCTGAACAGAATGTAAAAACGCAGAAATGTTTTTTAACACATACTTTGTCTCCATTCCGATCTTAAATTCTAGTCTTGCATAGCCGTAATCCATCTCAAAGTAAGGTTCTAACTCTACTTTTCCGTAAATGGTTTCCGGTAACATATATTTGGATGTTGCACGCATGGAATACTGGCTCAGCAGATTTTTCAACGGCGCTGCCGTCTCCATCTTCCCCACCGGACGTTCCCCTGCTTCCGGTGTCTCCGTGCCCTGTCCCCGTTTTAACCTGAGAATCTCCATCGGAGTCCTCTTGTTTACATAATTCAAAAGCATTGCCACACAATGCTTGCACATCCCCTCATAATTATAAAAAGCCTCACATCCGCAGTTGCAGTTCGTTACGTCTCCGAACTCCTCGTCGATAGTGGCTGTCACTTCATAATACTCCTGATTGATTCCACGAACTTTTGCCCTGACATCTGCCACTGGCAGCTCATCCACTAAATACAACTCATAGGAAAAATCAAAAACCCCCGCCGTCTCATACAGCTCTTTCCCTCTCCGGTACGCCGCCGGATACACTGTCTCTTTAATGTCTGATACGGAAAACATATAATTACTTACTCTGTCCTTTCATTTTCATTCGTACTGTCGTTATGACTGTCTTTCTATAATAACACAAAAATGGAAAAGACTGCTATAGTTTTTTCTTTGAATTTTAATTTTCACGTTTTTTTGATCTTTTTATATGTTTTTATCACGTTTTTCACAGCTAAATCACATATTTTTTCACGTTTTTATATAAAATAAGCCTCCGATATAAAATCAGAAGCTCATCTTTTCTAATTATTTTAAAAACGTCACCTTAATCTCCGTACCGGCACCCTCCTCACTTTCCAGTGAGATCTGCGCCTCATGCTGTGCCACAATGTGTTTGACAATGGCAAGTCCAAGACCTGTGCCTCCGGTCGATTTCGAACGGCTTTTATCAACACGGTAAAACCGCTCAAAAATACGTTCCTGCTGGTCTTTTGGAATCCCGATACCATTGTCTGACACAGAAAGCATCGGCTGTCCTTTTTCATAGTACACACGCACGTGCACCTCACCACCTTCATTATTATAACGGATCGCATTCTGACACAGATTTTCCACAAGTTCCGAAATCATGCCCCTATCTGCCCGCAACATACAGGACACGCCTTCATAATACAGCGTTACATTCCGTTTCTGTGCATTCATCTGCAGATTTTTCACACAGGTACCGGCTACCTCATCCAGATCTACCTGTTCAAAACACAGCAGATTATCTTCACCGCTGTCCAGCTCGGAAAGCCGGA
>OHDV01000671.1_pt1 | contig 13440 bp, 7 predicted proteins | sample 1567041 | NCBI WGS metagenome assembly OHDV01 (sample SAMEA3879517, study PRJEB24766) | human gut metagenome | biome: human-associated habitat; feature: feces | place: USA | collected 1985/1987
TTTTTTACGTTCCAGTCTGCATCTTATATAATCGATGTTTATCAGGGAAAGTACAGAAGTCAGAACAATGTTTTTAAGCTTGGATTGTTTGTTTCATTCTTTCCTCAGCTCCTGCAGGGACCTATAGGAAGATATGACAGACTTTCATCACAGCTGTACGAAGGAAATTCATTTGAATTAAAGAATGTGCAGTATGGCCTTCAGAGAATATGCTGGGGTCTTGCTAAGAAAGTTATACTGGCAGACAGGGCAGCTGTATTGGTTAATATGGTGTTTGAAGATTATGATATGTATGGTGGTCTTCTTAATATTGTGGCTGTTCTTATGTATTCTGTTCAGTTATATATGGATTTTTCAGGTGGTATTGATGTGGTGATTGGTACCGCACAGATGTTTGGCATAACTATGGATGAAAATTTCAGACAGCCTTATTTTTCTAAATCTATAGGTGAATTTTGGAGAAGATGGCATATTACACTTGGTACATGGATGAAGGATTATGTATTTTATCCGATCTCACTTGCCAAGCCAGTGAAGAATCTGGCGAAGAAGATCAAGAAGAAAGCTGGATTTTCGGTCAGCAAATTCGTGGCACCGACGATTGCGTTATTCTTTGTCTGGCTGTCAAACGGCATCTGGCATGGACCACATATGAATTATATTTTTTATGGTATGTATTATTTTGTGCTGATCGTGATCGAGAATCTGACGGAGGAACCGTGCAGGAAGCTGGTGGAGCGATTCAAGCTTGATACAGAATGCATCGGATTTCGGATCTTCCAATTCCTGAAGCTGTTTGTGATCGTGAATATTGGCGAGATGTTCTTCCGTGCTGACACGGTTGCAACTGGATTTCGGATGCTGCGCAGAATCGTGACAGACTTCCATATCACAGCACTTGCGGAGACGAATTTCGGTGTGGATGTGCCGGATCTCATTCTGGCATCTGTAAGTATCCTGCTCGTATTCGTGGTGGATGTTATTCACGAGAAGGGGATTTCAATCCGGAGAAAGGTGGCGGAATGCAAGCTGCCGGTCCGTTGGAGCTTCTGGTATGCAGTTATACTTCTTGTCGTTGTATTTGGCGCATATGGCAGCGGATATACGATCGTGGATATGATCTACGCGGCGTACTGATAGAGGGATGAATAATTACGTGGAAGATGACATTCGATGTTTGGTAATTTGAAATATTATGGATTGCATGGATAGCGTAATTGTATGTGATTTACGAAAGAGGAATGTTTATGAAAAAAGAAAGTGGAAAATGGAAAACAACTCTCAAGATGGCAGCGGGCAGCGTCGGGTTTCTAGCGGGACTTTGTGTGGTACTGATTCTGGCAGGACGATTCCTGTGTCGGAAGAGTAACGCTGACATCTATGATACAACAGCCGTGCGCACGAAAGATGCGGAAGTGAAAAATGAAGTGAAGGATACGATTGACGTATTGTTCTTAGGTGATAGTGAATGTTATTCGAGCTTCAATCCTCTGCAGATGTTCGCAGAGCATGGCTACACCTCATTTATCTGCGGGACATCGGCACAGCGTATGTGCGACTCGTATGCGATTTTACAGGCGGCATTTGAGACGCAGACGCCGGAGGTCGTTGTGTTGGAGACGAACTGTCTGTTCCGAAGCGTGAAATCTAAGGGTGATTCGAAAGATTATGTCTTAGACCGTCTGTCCGATCATGTGGAGATTTTTAAGAATCATTCCCGCTGGAAGGATGCGTTCGTAAGTACAAATTCCTTAACGAAGAAAAAAAATGAGAAGAACCGTGGGTTTATCAAGCGAAGCACGGTCAAGCCGTATGAGGGTGGAGCCTATATGCATGCGAGCGAGGAACGTAAATCTATGGATGCGGACGCAGAGAAATATCTGCTTTTGATGAAGGAATATTGCGAGAGTCATGGTGCAAAGCTTGTCTTAGTCAGTTCCCCTTCCCCGAAGAACTGGACGTATGCCAAGCACAACAGTGTGTCCGACTGGGCGCAGGAAAACGCGGTTACTTATGAAGATCTGAATCTGAATGATGCGCTGGGCATCGACTGGGCGTCCGATACGAAGGACGGAGGCGACCATCTGAACTTTGACGGCGCGAAGAAAGTAAGCAATTACATTGGCGCGTGGTTGAGCGAGAACTATACACTGCCGGATAAGCGGAAGAATCCAGATTACAAACACTGGAACGAAGACAGTGTGGAGTATGCAGCAGCAAAGAACTAGCTTGCTGAAACATATTATTTTGGAGGCAGGGATGCCTCCTTTTTTCTTGCTTGGAGCAAAACATGAAATATCGGAAAATCCCCCAATCAGCTCCAATCAATCTTCCAAAAGGAAACTCTTGCATAGGAATTTGCAGGAAATCAATATATAATACAACCATTATATTACAAAATCGTAAGAAACATGTAATCTAGACCGATGGATGTCGGCTGAAAAACCATATATACTGAGTACAGTAAAAAGCGGCAGGAACCCCAGAATTCCTGCCTGCAGAATGTTAGCAAACGAAGGGAGACTATCTATGAATGAGATATTAAAGCTTGACAATGTAGAAAAATACTATGGCAACAAAGCGAATCTGACAAAGGCGGTAGATAAGATTTCGTTCTCCGTAGAGAAAGGCGAGTTTGTCGGAATTATGGGAGCCAGCGGCTCCGGCAAGACAACGCTCTTAAACTGTATTTCCACGATCGACCGTGTGACGGCCGGACATATCTATGTGGGGGATAAGGACATCACAACAATCCGGGGGAATGAATTAAATAAGTTCCGCCGGGAAGAGCTGGGATTTATCTTCCAGGATTTTAATCTGCTGGATACGCTGACCGGATATGAGAATATTGCACTAGCGCTCTCCATCCAGAACGTAAAACCGAAGGAGATTGACAGCCGGATCCAAGAGGTTGCGAAGCGGCTTGGCATCGAGGAAGTTCTGAACAAATACAGCTATCAGATGAGTGGTGGACAGAAGCAGCGCGTGGCGGCAGCCAGAGCCCTGATCACGAATCCGAAGCTGATCTTAGCCGATGAGCCAACCGGTGCTCTTGATTCCAAATCCTCCCGCTATCTGTTGGAGAGTATGAAGGAGATGAATGAAGGGCTTGCCGCAACGATCCTGATGGTTACACACGATGCATTTACAGCAAGCTATGCATCGCGCGTAATCTTCATCAAGGATGGCAAGATATTCAATGAGATCCGCAGAGGGGATGATACCCGGAAACAATTTTTCAACCGCATTATTGAGGTTGTGACAGTGTTAGGGGGGAGTTTGAATGATGCTCTTTAAATTATCCACCCGGAATATCCGGAAAAGTATGCAGAATTATCTGATTTATTTTGCAACATTGATCTTAGGAGTAGCAATCTTCTATGTATTTAATGCACTTGGAAGCCAGACAGTTATGCTGAAGGTATCGTCAAATACGGAAGAAATCATCGGGCTTATGAACGAGGCGATGTCTGTCGTCAGTGTGTTCGTATCGATCGTACTTGGCTTTCTCGTCGTGTACGCAAGTACCTTCCTGATGAAACGAAGGAAGAAGGAATTTGGTATCTACTTAACGCTCGGTATGGGAAAAACACAGGTGGCAAAGATTCTCGTGATCGAGACACTGCTGATCGGCGTGATCTCTCTGGTAATCGGGTTACTGCTCGGTATCGGTATCTCACAGGGGATGAGTGTCGTGACAGCGAACCTCTTCGAAGCGGATATGACGAACTTCCAGTTTATGGTCAGCACATCAGCCATCATCAAAACGATTATTTATTTTGCAATCATGTATGTGATCGTCATGGCATTAGATGTAATCATTGTCAGCCGCGCCAAGTTAATAAACCTGCTTTATGCAGGCGCAAAGGCACAGAAAAACCATGCAAAAAACCCGGTTGTCTGTGTGCTTGTATTTATTATAGCGGCTATTCTGCTTGGAACGGCATATTATAAAGTGACAGCCGGTGTCCGTACAATCTCTGACTTTCAGGGACTTGGTATCCAGATCGCGAAAGGTATCATCGGAACCTTCCTTGTATTCTGGTCGGTATCCGGGATGCTGCTTGCAATCGTGAAGCGGTGCAGACGGTTTTATTATAAAGGTATCAACTCGTTCAGTGTGAAGGAACTTGGAAGCCGGATCAACACAACGGTGTTCTCTGGCGGGATTATCTGTCTGCTGCTCTTTTTTACGATCTGTATTCTGTCAAGCGCAATGGCAATCCGCAACTCAATGAACCATGTGTTAGAGACATGTACGCCGGTTGATGTGCAGTTTTCAAAGCTGTATTCCTATGATGCAGCCGAGGACTATGATATGACCGGACACAATGTGGAAGAAAACCTGAAAGCCTGTGATATCGATACATCGAAGCTTACGGATGTGACCGAGATGATTCTCTATGCACCGGAAGATATCAATATCGGAGATTTCTTCGGAAAGGCGTTTGCAGAGAGCGGATCGGAGGATTATTTCAAAGAAGCATCGATGGAGACGATGCATATTGGAGAATACAATGCGTTTGTAAGCTCCTTTGGCGGAACGACAATCGACCTTGCAGAGGATGAATATGTGATACTCTGTAATTACGGGGAGATGGAACCACGATACAACGAAGGACTTGCGGAGGGACAGACGGTTACGATAAAAGGAAAGACCTATCATCCGAAATACAGTACCTGTGTGGATGGAATCGTACACATCAGCAATTCAGAGAGCAATGCAGGCGTGCTGCTTGTCCCGGATTCTGTGGATATGTCTGACTGTGATTTCTGGTATGATATCTATTCCGCAAATTATAATACGACAGACCAGACAGAGGTGGATGCACTTAATGAGTACTATAGTGATGCGAATTTCTACAAACTGCAGGAGGCGAAGACAGAAGCAGTCTTAGGCGAAGATGGTTCCTATTATTCCATGAATTGCGAGACAAGCAAGCGGCTCCGTGATAACAGCGTGGGACTTACTGCGATGATCGTATTTATCGGAATCTACTTAGGTGTTGTATTTCTGATCTCCGGTGCGGCAATTCTGTCACTCAAGGAGCTTTCCGAGGCAGCCGACAGCAAGGAGAAATACAGGATCCTGCGCCGGATCGGAGTGGACGAGAAGAAAATCCGTCATTCCCTCCTGGCACAGTCGGGCGTGTTCTTTGCCATGCCGCTTTTACTTGCAATCGTGCATTCCGTCTTCGGAATGCAGACAGCAATGTTTATTCTGACTGCATTTGGACGGGGCGGACTGCTTGGTTCTATCCTGCTTGCGGCAGCCGTGATATTGGTAATTTATGGTATTTATTTTATGATCACATATATCTGCAGCCGTAAGATCATCAGCGAATAAATATCTTGAAAAAAAAGAATAAGTAAGCTATAATTAGCACATATTAAAAATATAATATATCTGGAATGTTCGATAACTCCTGTTATTTTTGAACCTACATTTACTTTAAACGGGATTCCTATATCTGTGATATTATGTCAGGCCTCCTCCGAGTGGAAGACAGACGATCACATGCGGTTGCCCACCTAGCGTCAGCTAGGAGTCAAAAGGCAGGAACCGGCATCCCGGATATATTTTTTTGGAGGAAAATACGTGAAAAAGAAGATACTCACGTTTATGCTTTTGCTGGTTATAGCCGGGGTAGTTATGATTGCTGGTCATGAGATCGGGCGGCATATGCACAAAGCGGAACAAAATACAGAAACAACGGAAGCATCCGTGGATTATAGCTTATATTACACATACGAAGATGTGGAAAAGGTCGTCAGTTATCTGGCAGATACAAAGGCAGAATCCGAGGCGTTATCCCGCCTGATTGATCCACTGAAAAAAAGCGAGGTCATCGATGTGGCATTTGTAAAGTCTGTGGCACAGACGATACAGGTGAAAGCTTCTATTTATGAGGAAGCCCTGAACGGAAAAAAGGATTCTGACTACGTGACGAAAGCGGAATTTGAGGACTTCTATGAGCGGATCGTCGCATCGGCAACCGTCAAAGGACTGCTTCGGAAAGATGTTCTGGTGCTTGCAATTTCCGAGGAGGACAAGACATCCTTTTTCGATGGACAGGACACCTACAATGCAGAATTTGAAATCGACGAAAGCTACGAGGGAAATGTGCTCGATGTCTATATGAAGAATGGAAAGATCTTCAAGATCAACCGTCTTGGAGATACCCAGATCACATTGCAAAATGTATGGGTGGAGTCTGTGACGGATGGAAAATGCACGTTTTTATATGGAAATCTGGAAAAAACCTACCCTGCCCGGACGGAGGAAGGCATCCCGGATGGAGCTGTGACAGTTGCAACAAGTCTGGATGCGGACCGGCAGACGGAAGCCGGCTATGAGACGACGGGCTATGTTGCAAATCTCGTGTTTGACTATGCAGGCATCTGTAAAATCGAACGACCACAGAAGGTGCTGCGCGGCAAAGTCATTTCGACGGGAGATACGGATATTCAGGTGGAAAATATCGGCGGACTCACACTTGCCGATCATTATAAAATGTACAATGTGTATGAGGATGCCGTGGACGAGGAAAGTCTGTCTCTGCTGCTTGGCTACTCGTATGTGGACATGTATCTGCAGGATGGAAAAGTTGGTGCTGTCGTGATTAACCAGGAGTTAAAAAGCGAGGATATCCGCGTGATCATCAGCAACGATGATTACTCTTCGTATGAGATGGAAATGGTGCAGTTTACGGCGACATCTGCGTTCACCGTGGCGTATCCAGATGAGACGGAGAAAACATATGAGGCTGGTGAGACGGTCACGATCACACCGGAAGATTATGCGCCAGACGATACATTGACAGTAACACCGGATACGCACAGTGGTCGTATCAGACTGCTCAGTGTGACACGCGAATGTGGCAATCCGGAATACGATGGAACGATGGAGCTTGATGTACAGGATGGATATATCTATGTGATCAATGAGCTTTCGTTAGAGCGTTATCTGGCAAATGTCGTGGCAAATGCAATGCCATCGGATTACCCGGATGCAGCCATGCAGGCGATGGCAATCTGTGCCAGAGGAACGGCGTATGCGAAGTTAAAGGATGAAAGTTACGCAGAATATCATGCACATCTTGACGATTCCAGCCTTTGTCAGGTATATAATAATGTGGCAGAGACCGATGCGTCAATCCGTGCGGTGAAGGATACATACGGGCTGGTGCCGACTTACCGGGGAACTTTGATCGTACCGATGACATTTAACACATCTTTCGGAACGACCTGCACGAATGCGGAGATCTGGGGCGGCGATGCGTATAGTTATCTGGAGTCCAATGTGGAGAATCCGGATAAGGACAAGATTGATTTATCGGATGAAGCTGATTTTGAGGCATTTTTGACAGATAGTGATGCGTATACTATTATAGATAAAGATTCGCCGTACTATCGGTGGGATATAACATTTACGCAGGAAGAAATGACAGACGCGATCGAGACGGTTTTGGAAAACCGCAAATCTCTGATGGCAGAGGCGATACTTGTCGAGGATGAAACCGGCGAGTTTGTATCGGCGGACGTGCCGGAGCTTGGAACCGTGACAGAGATCGAGGTGACAGAGCGCACGGTGAGCGGTGTTGTATCGAAGCTTGTGATTCACGGAAGTGAACATACGATATCCATCAGCGGACAGAGCAATATCCGTGCGATCTTGAATCCAGTCAATCAGGAGATTGTACGGCAGGATGGTTCGACGGTAACCGGCTGGACATCACTTCCAAGCCCATATTATTATGTGGAGAAGACAGACGCGGGATTTGTCGTTCATGGTGGTGGATTCGGACATGGTGCCGGGATGAGTATCTATGGTGCCGGCGTGCTTGGCAGACAGGGAAAAAGCTACAAATATATATTACGGCATTATTTTTCGTATGTTGATTTTACGTCGATCTATACAATGGATGATGGAGAGGAAACAGCAGATTCAGAATAACAAAACGGGGGATGTATGAAAAAGGTCGTTCGGTTTATTATCAAATTTGTGAACAAAGCAACCGCAGACAGCGTGCCGGCGTATGCGGCACAGGTTGCTTTCTTTGTCATGCTTTCTTTTTTTCCGTTTATGATGCTGCTTGTCATGATCGTATCGAAGCTGTCCGTTATGAACACAAATGTACTTGGCTATATTCTGCGTGTCGTACCGAGCGGACTGGAATCTTATGTGGCGTATATTGTGGATGATGTAGTCAATGCAAATGTGCAGTCGTTTACACTCATTACGGTATTTGTCAGCTTGTGGTCTGCAGCAAAGGGCATTCAGGCACTCTCGACCGGGTTAAATAAAATTTATGGTGTGGAACAGAACAAAAATTATTTCCTTGTGCGGCTGATCTGTGCGTTATATACACTGGTGTTTATGGTACTTTGTATCGTCGTGATCGCGATACAGGCATTCGGTTCGCAGATCGCCCATAAGATTATTGACAATTACCCGGCATTTGCAGATGCAACACTTTTGATTTTGAGCTTGAAGAATGTTGTGACATTTCTTGTTATCTTTGTCTTTTTGCTTCTGATTTATTATCAGCTTCCGAACCGGCGCGGACATATGCGGCATGAGTTTACCGGAGCTGTGCTTGCTTCGCTTGCATGGATGCTGATGACGCGGGGATTTTCTGTATATATCAAATATTCGGCGGATAATTCAAAGATGTATGGCAGTATGACATCTGTCGTATTGATTATCATCTGGCTGTATATCGGTATGCAGATTGTTTTGTATGGTGCAGAAATCAATTATTATCTGTCAGATCTGATCTGGAAATACCGGGAAAAATACCACATGAAGAAAAAAGCTAAACGGGAAGAAAAACAAAAAATTAAAAAAAATCAGAAAGAAAAAGCAGAGATATCTTAAGGCCAATCGGTTGACACCCCAAAACGGATGTGCGATAATCTAACCGATAAAATTACAACAAGATGGAGGGACAAAGATGTATAGTTTTGATGAAATAGCAAATTTCGACCCGGAGATTGCACAGGCAATGACGGACGAGATCAACAGACAGGATCATAATATTGAGCTGATCGCATCAGAGAATATCGTATCCAAGGCAGTTATGGCAGCTATGGGAAGTCCGCTTACGAACAAGTACGCAGAGGGATATCCGGGAAAGCGTTATTATGGCGGATGTGAGTATGTCGATGTAGTGGAAGATCTTGCAAGAGAGCGTGCAAAGAAGTTGTTTGGATGTGAATATGTCAATGTTCAGCCACATTCCGGTGCACAGGCAAATATGGCAGTATTCTTCGCTATTTTGCAGCCGGGCGATACATTTATGGGAATGAATCTGGCACATGGCGGACATCTGACACACGGTTCACCGGTTAATATGTCAGGTAAGTATTTCAACGTCGTACCTTACGGTGTCAACGACGAAGGATTTATCGATTATGATGAGGTGCTCCGCATCGCAAAGGAATGCAAGCCAAAGATGATCGTAGCTGGTGCATCTGCATATGCGAGAGCGATTGATTTCAAGCGCTTCCGTGAGATCGCAGATGAGGTTGGCGCAGTCCTTATGGTAGATATGGCACACATCGCAGGTCTGGTAGCAGCCGGACTTCACCAGAGCCCAATCCCATACGCACACGTAACAACAACCACAACACACAAGACATTGCGTGGACCACGTGGTGGTATGATACTTTCCAGCAACGAAGTAAATGAGAAGTATAATTTCAATAAGGCAGTGTTCCCTGGCATTCAGGGTGGACCTCTGATGCATGTCATCGCAGGCAAGGCAGTCTGCCTGAAGGAAGCTCTGACAGACGAATACAAAGAGTATCAGAAGCAGGTTGTTAAGAACGCAGCATGTCTGGCACAGGCACTGACCGAGCGTGGATTCAAGATCGTATCCGGCGGTACAGACAACCATCTGATGCTGGTTGACTTACAGAACCTTGATCTGACCGGTAAGGAAGTGGAGAAGCTTCTGGATTCTGTTCATATCACAGCCAACAAGAACACGGTACCAAACGATCCAAAGTCACCATTTGTTACAAGTGGTATCCGTCTTGGTACACCAGCAATCACAACACGTGGTGCAAAGGAAGACGATATGATCGTGATCGCAGATGCCATCAAGGCTGCTGTTATTGACAAGGATAACGACAAGGCAATGGCACTTGTAAAGAGCATCACAGACAAGTATCCATTGTATGCATAAAACGCATAAAGAACGAAATCAAATCGTATACTAAGTAAAATCAAATGCAAAACCGGGGGCTGCGCGAGAGGGAATCCGTTCCCTTGAAACGAAGCTTCCGGTTTTGTTATTTCTGTCATTGGTTCAGAAAAGGACCCGTGATAATCATAAAATAAATGGAGAACAGACAGATAGATGGAAAATCAGCAGAAAAATTCCGCCCCGGAGAATAACAATTCGGACAACCGGAATTCGAACAATAACAACAATAAGAAAAAGCCATCCAAAACGGTGGTGATATGGATTGTATCGATTTTATTGACATTTATGATCTGGCAGGGAATTACGGCGATACAGCAGTCCAAACAGGAGAAGATCACGTATGACACGTTCCTGCAGATGCTTGATGATAAATTAGTTACCGATGTGAAGCTCTACAATGACCGGATCAGCTTCACGCCGATCTCGAAGGAGACGGGCGCGGAGATGGATAAGACGTATTATGTGATCCGTATCAGCGATTACAAGATCGTGGATCGTTTGCAGAAGTCAGGCGTACAGTTCGAGGAAGTAGATGAAGGGAAAAATGCAGTCGTTTCTACAATTCTTTCGTATGTGGTAATGATCGGAGCCTTCTATCTGCTGATGTCGTTACTGATGCGGAATATGTCCAAATCCGGCGGCATCGGAAAAAGCAATGCGAAGATGTATGTGGAGAAGAAAACCGGCGTGACATTCGCGGATGTTGCCGGTCAGGAGGAGGCAAAGGAATCCCTCTGCGAGATGGTGGATTTCTTAGATCAGCCGGACCGATACTTAAAGATCGGTGCGAAGCTGCCGAAGGGTGCCCTGCTTGTAGGACCTCCGGGAACCGGTAAGACACTGCTTGCAAAGGCAGTTGCCGGAGAAGCTGGTGTTCCGTTCTTCTCGATTTCCGGTTCGGATTTCGTCGAGATGTTCGTCGGTGTTGGTGCGAGCCGTGTGCGTGATCTGTTTGAGGATGCAAAGAAGAATGCACCATGTATCGTGTTTATCGATGAGATTGATGCGGTTGCCAGAAAGCGTGGCTCTGGTCTTGGTGGCGGTCATGATGAGCGTGAGCAGACATTGAACCAGATGCTTGTTGAGATGGATGGTTTCGGTACGAACGAAGGTATCATTGTGCTTGCGGCGACAAACCGTGTGGATATTCTTGATCCAGCGATTTTGAGACCGGGACGTTTTGACCGTAAGGTTATGGTCGGCAGACCGGATGTTAAGGGACGTGAGGAGATCCTTCGTGTCCATGTCAGAAACAAGCCGTTGTCTGATGATGTCGATCTGCATGAGATCGCAAGAACAACTGCAGGCTTTGCTGGTGCGGATCTGGAGAACCTGATGAATGAGGCAGCTATCTGTGCAGCTAAACAGAATCGGCAGTTTATCAAGAAGGAAGATGTTGACAAGTGTTTTGTCAAGATTGGAATTGGCGGTGAAAAGAAGAGCCGTCTTGTACCGGAGAAGGAGCGGAAGATTACCGCTTACCACGAGAGTGGACATGCGATCTTGTTCCATTTACTGAGCGAGGTTGGACCGGTGCATCTTGTATCCATTATTCCAAATGGACGTGGTGCTGGCGGATATACGATGCCATTGCCGGAGAATGATAATGTGTTTATGACGAAGAAGCATATGCTGCAGGATATCATGGTCAGCTTTGGTGGACGAATCGCAGAGGAACTGATCTTCGGCGATATCACAACCGGTGCTTCTGCAGACATCAAGCAGGCAACCCAGACCGCACAGGCGATGGTTGTCAAGTATGGTATGTCTGAGAAGGTTGGGCTGATTAACTACGAGGTAAACAGTGAGGAAGAAGTATTTCTCGGCAGAGATCTCGGGCATGCAAGAAATTACAGCGAGAAGGTCGCCGCGATGATCGATAAGGAAGTGCGCCGGATCATGGATGAGTGTTATCAGGAAGCAAAGCTTATCATCGAGAGTCATATTGACGTATTGCATCGTTGTGCAGCTGCTTTGCTGGAGAAAGAACGTATCAACCGTGCAGAATTTGAAGCACTTTTTGAAGTCAGTCCAACAGAAACTTATCCGGATGGACTGGATACAACCGGATTGAATCTGTAATCGATTGTGAAAAATGTAGTGATAGAAACTATGGAATTGTGCAAGATGCACAAAAAGACGACAAAAAACGAATTTTTGCGACATGATTCAAGAGAATATGCACAAAAAAAATCTGAAAAAAATTAAATGTTTGGGCAGACTTTTTAGGGTTTATATGTATAATAATACTTGTAACCCCCCAATACATTATATAGTTTTTTGCTACACCCCAAAGTAACAAAATACCTTCTCCGAAAAGGACAGCCGATCGTTGGCTGTCCTTTTCCCTTTCTATTTTTAATTTTTTATTGTGTAAATTCCTGTCCTGTATTAAAATAATAGATAGTCGTCAAAAAAGAATTAGGGAGGATACTCTTGATGGTGGAGAATCAGAGACAGGCTCTCAAAGTATTACAGTATGTATATAATACAAAGACTGCATTGAATTTCGGTGCATTGTTTGCGGACGGAACGGATAGCTACCGGCATCCGGCAGAGTTAAAGATTGGAGATTCGGTGACATTGCGGTTCCGTACAGGAAGAAACAATGTAGATGCTGTCTATCTGGTTTACAATGGGGAGCGTTGTAACATGCAGGTGGAAAGCAGTGACGAGTTATTTGATTATTATGCATATACCATTTCTGAGGTAACGGATGACATAGACTATTATTATATGGTGCTTGCCGGGAATGTTATCTGCTATTATAACAAGCTTGGCACACAGAAGGATTTGAATCCAGATTATAATTTCCAGATTGCGCCGGGATTCTCGGTTCCGAAATGGGCGAGAGGTGCTGTGTTCTATCAGATTTTCGTGGATCGTTTCTACAATGGAGATCCGTCCAATGATGTCGAGGACAACGAGTACTGCTATATCGGGGAAGGCACGCGCAAGGTCAAGGACTGGTTTAAGTATCCGGACAATATGGATGTCCGCAGCTTCTATGGTGGTGATCTGCAGGGTGTTATGGATAAGCTTGATTATCTGCAGGGACTTGGCGTGGATGTCATTTATCTGAATCCGATTTTTGTTTCTCCAAGTAATCATAAGTATGACTGTCAGGATTATGATTATGTGGATCCACATTACGGCAGGATTGTAGAAGATTGTAATGAGGGAATCCTTCTTGGAGACGACGATGATAATTCCCATGCATGGAAAT
>OHDV01000690.1_pt1 | contig 13142 bp, 8 predicted proteins | sample 1567041 | NCBI WGS metagenome assembly OHDV01 (sample SAMEA3879517, study PRJEB24766) | human gut metagenome | biome: human-associated habitat; feature: feces | place: USA | collected 1985/1987
GGGGCAAGCCCCTACCCTAAATATGAGCCCCTTTCAGGGGCGCTGTCGCCTCTTTACCAACCTTGATTTTATGGAATTTTGAACACCCCTACAACAACTTCGGCGCTCCGCCTTTGCCAAAGAGCGCCGTTGCCTTCCTTGCTCGCGGAAACGCTTTCTCTGCTCGCGGAAACGCTTTCTCTGCTCGCGGAAACGCTTTCCCTGCTCGCGAAAACGCCTTCCCTTCTCCCACCACCCCAACGTTACAACCCCCAAACGATGAAACGCATATTTTCCCCATTCGCCTTCGCGCTGTCGATGCTCTTGGCCTTTTTGCCGGCCAAGGCAGTCCAGGCTGGCCAGTGGAACTACTATCTCGCCTACCAAAACGCCACGCAGGTGTGTCCTGTGGGGCAGATGGTGTATGGGCTCTTCGACGGCAACTTGCTTTCTTACGACACAAAAACGGAGGAGGTGCACCTCTTCTCGCGCAACGACGGCCTCACGGGTAAAAACATCATCTACATGGCATATTGCGCCCCTGCGAAAGCCCTCTTCCTGGTTTACGACGATTTGGGCATCGACGTGCTCGGTCGCGACGGCAGTGTCGTCTTCATGCCACAACTGAAGGAAAGTTATAGCGGCATCTCAACCGTCAACGACCTCAAAATCTGCGGCACCACCGCCCTGCTCGCCATGAGCGACGGCGTGGTGATGGCCGACGTGAAGAATGGCGAATTTAAGAGCTATTACAAACTCGGCAAGGCTGTCTATTCCGCCATCATCTACAAAGACCAGTGCTTCGCTTCGACTGACAAAGGCATCCTTGCATGTCCGCTCAGCCGCAACATGGCCGACCCTTCGCAGTGGACCACTGTTGCCAGTGAGAAGGCCACTGATTTCACGGTCTTTGCCGAAGCCGTCTACTATAATGTGCGCGAAGGTAGCGGAAAGGGCTTCTGGCGCTTCACCATCGACAACGACGGGAAATCTGTCACGCCGGCCAAGATTGCCGACCCCGTCTTTCCGCAGCTCTGCGCCACCGCGCAGACCATGCTGGCCAAGAGCGGCGATTGGTTGTTCGTTTACGACAAGAGCAACCCCTTCGGTGCGCAAACCGCCTTGCAGGTGCCTGAGGGTTGCCAGACGATGGCCGTTGGCGAGAATGGCCTGATATGGTCGGCCTCTGGCTTCAACGGCGTGAAAGCCTACCAGTTGAAAGACGGTGCCTGGGCTGACCAAGGCGTGAAGTTGGGGGGATATGGCCCGAAGCGCGACCTTTGTTACTACCTCCGCTTCCACGGCAACCGCCTCCTCGTTGCCGGCGGCCGCCTCGACCCTTACGATAAGTTGCACTATAGCGGCACCGTCATGGTGCGCGAAAATGGGGCGTGGCGGGCCTTCCAGGAAGACGGCATCTCCAGCACGACCTCTCTGCCCTATCGCGACATCACCTGTGTGGCGCAAGACCCCTCCGATTCCTCGCGCGTCTTTGCCTCTGCCGGAGGCACGGGTCTCTATGAGTTTAAGAGCGGACGCTTCGTGAAAAACTATAGCCTCTCCAACAGTACGCTGCTCTCCGCCGCCAAAGACGGCAACCCCAACTATGTGCGCGTCGACGGCCTGAACTTCGATGCCGAAGGCAACCTCTGGATGGTCAACAACGAGGTCGACAGCGTGGTGTCGGTGTTGAAAACCAACGGGAAATGGAAACGCATCTACGTGGCCGCCCTGCAAAAACACCCCACGCTGGAGAAAACCCTCTTCGACCGCAGCGGCCGTTTCTGGATTGCCTCACGCCGCACGGTGGCCCCGCTCATTGCCGGCTTGGCCTGCCTTGATTATAAGGGGACGATTGACAACGCGAAAGACGACGTGGTGACCTTCCGATCGTCGGCCTACAATCAAGACGGCACGAGTTGCGACCTCTCGCAAGGCGTCTACGCCATTGCGGAAGACCGCGACGGTGCCCTCTGGATTGGTGCCGCAACTGGCGTCTACGTCATCTCCGACCCCGACGAATGGGCCGACACGAATTTCCGCATCACCCAGGTGAAAGTGCCGCGCAACGACGGGACCAACTATGCCGACTATCTCCTTGAGGGCGTGGCCGTCAACGACATCTGTGTCGATGGTGCCAACCGCAAATGGATGGCAACGCTCAGCAACGGCGTCTATCTCGTGAGCGCCGACGGCACAGAAATCATCCATCATTTCCTCTCCAGCAACTCCCCGCTGCTTTCAGACGTTGTCAACAGCGTGGCCGTTGATCCCGCCACGGGCGAAGTGTTCTTCGGCACCGACGCTGGCTTCTGCTCCTTCCAGGGCGATGCCACGCAGCCTTTTGAAGCGCTCAGCAAAAACGAGGTGAAGGTCTACCCCAATCCCGTGCGCCCAGAATATAGCGGAAACATCACCGTCACCGGACTGACAGAAAACGCCGACGTGAAAATCACCACCACCGGCGGACAGGTCGTGGCGGCAGGCACAAGTCATGGCGGCATGTTTATATGGGACGGCCGCAATATGGCCGGAGCGCGTGTGCCCACGGGGGTCTACTACATCATGTGTGCCACGCAAGACGGCTCGAAAGGCATCGCGGCCAAAGTGGTGGTGATCTGACGCGGCAGAGCAATAAGGCAGGGCCTCGTGGGAAAATGCTGAAGCATCCCTAACATCCGCTTCAACACACCCCTCGTTTCCCTCTTTTCTCATTGCAAAACGCGGTGCCAAACGGGCGTTCACCCCTCATTTACAAGGAAAAACGCGGTTTTTTTACATACTTGCAGAAAAAAACGCGGAAAATATTTGTATAAAAACCGCAGTTCCATTACTTTTGCCTTGTAAAACCGCGGATCATGCGCTTCGGCGCGTGGAAAACTGTGGATAAGTGCCGAGCAGCCGATGCAAAAAGACGCTGTGACGCCACAATAAAAATTCCTAAATACAACTATCTCATGAACAAATCCGATCTCGTAAATGCCATTGCTGCAGGTGCAGAACTGAGCAAGGCTGACGCTAAAAAAGCGCTCGACGCAACCCTCAACGCCATTGCTGACGCACTTAAAGAGGGTGATAAGGTAGCTCTCTTGGGCTTTGGTACTTTCGCTGTAACAGAGCGTCCTGCTCGCACAGGTATCAATCCTGCCACTAAGGAGAAGATTGAAATCGCTGCCAAGAAGGTCATCAAATTCAAGGCTGGTGCAGAATTGGCTGACGGTTTGAAATAATTGCCGAAAAGCAAAGCCCATCAATAGAAGGGCGTCCTGAAAATCCCGCTTCAGCAATGCAGCCGACATCGTCGGGTGGCCTCCGTCATCCCGATGCGTCCGAATTTTCAGAACATCCCATAAAAGAAGTCCCAGAGGTTTCACTGAAACCTCTGGGACTTCTTGGGTTAAACAGGGGCGTCTGAGAGGGAGGGCGTTTAAAATTGGAATATTGGCTGTAGCGCCCTCGTAGCGGAGATTTGCGCTGCCCGCATAATCGTCTGTTGCGGCGCCAGCATTGTAGCTCACTTTGCTCGCAAAGTGAGGGCCACGAACACGTATCGAACATGGCTAACGCTTTAACGCATGACGTTGTTGGATTTTTAGCCTTGTTTGGCCACCACAATATTCGTCCCCCTCACTTTGCGAGCAAAGTGAGCTACAGTGCTGCGCCCCATTCGCTGCCGCCAGCAATTCGTGTAATTCGCCCGTCCGCCTTTGAAAATTTCGCCGCAAAACCATTAAAACCCGGAAATCATTTGGCTATCTCATTGAAAACCCGTAATTTTGCACCGCTTATAAAATACAATCACAATTAATTCTATTCACAATGTATTTAGATTCTGAAAAGAAGCAAGAGATCTTTGGCAAGTACGGAACGTCTAACACGGATACTGGCTCCGCTGAGAGCCAAGTGGCCTTGTTCTCATACCGTATTTCCCACTTGACGGAACACATGAGAGCAAACCGTAAAGATCATACAACTGAACGTGCTCTCGTTAAGCTCGTAGGTAAGCGTCGCGCATTGCTCAACTACCTCAAGCGTAAAGACATCGAGCGCTACCGTGCTATCGTGAAGGCCCTCGGTCTCCGTAAGTAATCGCAAGCACTCTTGCAAAAAGAAATCGCCCCGCCTGGCATCCTGCCGAGCGGGGCTTTTTGCATCCTCCACCACGCGCCGCACCCACAAAACCTTTCACTGCCAATGAACGATTTCGTGCAAAAGTATTCACTGGCAATGAACGATTTTCCGAAAAGTGTTCACTGCCAATGAATACTTTTCTGGTTGAAAGGTTGGAAAATTAAGAAAAAAGGCCTATCTTTGTTGGCGTAATCATTAGTAAGGAGGTGTATATGAAGTATTTACTGAAGCAAATTATATTTGAGCAGCAAGAAATGCAGAACAGACGGCAGGAGAAAATCATACCGCGCCATATAGAGGCCGAATGGTTGGAAACGTCGGAAGTCCTCATCATCTCGGGGATACGTCGCTGCGGAAAGTCGGTATTGATGCAACAGATGCGCGACCGACTGCCCGAGAAGGATTTCTTTTTCAACTTCGACGACGAGCGTCTGGCTGATTTTACGCTTGAGGATTTCCAAACGCTCCAAGAGTGTTTCTTTGAACTGTTTGGCGAGCAGCACACCTATTATTTCGATGAGATACAAAACATAGAGGGGTGGGAGCGTTTCGTGCGCCGCCTGTATAATGCGGGCAACAAGGTGATAGTGACAGGCTCAAATGCCCGTATGCTCAGTCGCGAACTGGGCACTCATCTAACTGGGCGTTACATTTCCGTTGAAATATTCCCGTTCTCATTTCCTGAATTTCTGAAGATTCGTGGAGTGCAATGCAAGGAGCAGGATTATTACACCACGGCTGGCCGTTCCATGATCGTTAGCCACTTTGTCGACTATCTCAAGCAAGGCGGTTTTCCCCGCTACGTGCAGAATCTCTCTCGCAATTACCTTTCTTCGCTCTATGAGAGCATCATCTATCGCGACGTGCTCACCCGCAACAGGCTGACCAACGAGAAAGACATGCAGGAACTCGTTTTCTATTTGGCCAGCAATGCCACCAAGCGTGTCACCTATTCCTCTTTGGGAAAAATCATCGGACTGCAACATCCCGACACGGTGAAGAAATATCTGGAATATATTCAACAGACCTATCTTATCTTCCAGCTCTATAAATATGACCCCTCTGTCAAGAAGCAGATGCTCAGTCCGAAAAAGATATATTTCATTGACAATGCCATCATCAATCGCATCGGTTTCAATGCAACGGAAAACAAGGGCATATATTTGGAAAATGCCGTGTTTTTGGAATTGAAGCGTCGCGGACTGGATGTGTTTTATTACGACGGGAAGAAGGAATGTGATTTCATCGTGCGCCAGGGTGTACGCATTGTAGGGGCCTATCAAGTGACGATGGAGATGGCCAATGAGCAGACGCGGGCAAGAGAAATTGCAGGTGTGAGAGAGGCCATGCAAACTTACGGACTCACAACGGGATACATCCTGACTATGGAACAGAGAGAAAGTATCAAACTGGAAGATGGCACAACAATTGAGGTGCTCCCCGCATGGCAATGGATGATGCAACCGCAATTGCCATTATAGCGCCATCGCAGCGGAGATTTTCGCTGCCCCGCATAATCGTCTGTTGCGGCGCAGCATTGTAGCTCACTTTGCTCGCAAAGTGAGGGGGACGAACACGTAGCGAATATGTTCAGCGCCCCTGGCACGTGACTTCTTTGGATTATTAGCCGTGTTTGGTCGCCACAATATTCGCGCCCCTCACTTTGCGAGCAAAGTGAGCTACAGTGCTGCGCGCCAAAGTGAGCTACTATGCTTTGCTCCATCCCTAATCCCTGTCAGCGAACGCGGGACGTGCAACGTCCGTCTCTGGGCCGTGCGACGACCGCCTCTGGGCCGTGCGACGACCGTCTCTGGGCCGTGCGACGAACGAACACCGTCCCGCGTTCGCCATCAAACCGTAGCTTCGTGCCGAAGCATCTCTTTTCCGCGCTTTCCCCTCGCCGCGCCGCCCTGCTTTTTTTACTTTCATCCCGCAGAAAAAGCAAGCGCAGATGGCAATTCGAGAGGGAACGGCTCTTTTAACACAATCTTCATACAATTTCACTTGACAATCAGTAAATAATGGCGTAACTTTGTCGCACAACACATGGAAGGGCGTCCTGAAAATTCCCCACAGGATTTCCAGCCGCCCCCTCTTGAATCATACACTCCAATAACACACCGCTTTGTACCTTGTGTACATCCCTTGGAAAACAATAAATCAATATACACACAATTATTATGAAACAAACATTACACACATCTCGCAGAGCCTTTAAATTGGCGCTGCTATGCCTCATGGCTTTCGTAACATGGGGGGGTAATTATTGTATTGCGCAGGAGACGGCTTCGTTGAATTTTACTCAAAAGTGCGGAGGTAAAGGCACTGATAATAAGGGCGGCGCTTGGACGGTTTCCTCTGATGCTAAGGAATCCCAATATGAAGAAGACAGAGGTATTCACTACGGAACAAGCAAAAAAGGCCCAGTTTCATTTATCAAAGTATCTACCAGCGCCTATGCTGACGCCGTCATCACAAAAATAGTAGTAAATGCTTCAACCGCAAGCGGTGTTGAAGCTAAAGTTAAATGTGAAGTAGGTGGAGCGGCTTTTGGTGTTGAGAAAAAACTTACAACTTCAAATGCTTCTTATACATTTGAAGGTAATGCGTCTGGTAACATATTAGTATCTGTTTATAAACCTTCGAAGAAAAATGGTGCCTTATATATTAAAAGCATAGAAATTACTTATTCTAATTTAGAAACCACTACGCTGACTCTCACTGCTCCTGGATCTCCAATTTCTATCGGAAATACTTTCACAAGCACTCCTACCTTAAAAGCTGGCGAACAGACATTATCTGATAAAACCATCACCTGGTCATCTGACAACGATAAGGTTGCTACCGTTGATGCTGCAACGGGTACAGTTACAGGTGTGGCTGCAGGTAAAGCCAACATCACTGCGAAGTTTGCCGGCGATGACACATATAAAACTTCAAAGGCTTCTTATGAAATCATAGTGAAGGGTGCTCCTGCGCTCTCTTTCCCTGAAACATCTTATACGATTGAGATGGGTGACGCTTTCACAGCTCCTAAACTTGAAGGACTTCCAGAAGACGTTACGCCAGAGTACACCTCTTCCAATACAGAGGTTGCAACTGTTGATGCGGCAACTGGTGAGGTCAAGGTTGTAGGCGTAGGAACGACAACCATTACTGTTACTTCTCCTAATACTGATATTTATGAAGAGGCAACGGCTTCTTATGTGTTGACGGTTAATCGGGCTAATTCGAAGGTGGTGACTATTGATTTTTCAACGTTCGGTTATGCCCCTGGTCAGAATGTCACAGAAGTATCACAAAATGGTATTAAGCTCTTATTGGCTAAAGGTTCGATTTATGGTGCTCCTGCTTGGTATGCTCCTGCTGTTCGTATGTATAAAAAGAGTTCTTTAAAGATAACGGCCACCAGCAACATTAAAAAAATTGAGTTCGTATTTGATGGGACTAAAACTTTAAAGGATGTAGAATGTACGTCTGGAAAATATGATGAAGCTAAGGGGCTTTGGATTTTTACAAATGTAAAATCTAAAGAAGCAACTATTACAAATGGTGAACAGAATCAGGCTCATATCAAAAAAATAATCGTCACCACCGAACTTCCAACCTCCGTCGGCACCATCTCCATCGCCACTCCGGAAGGCTTCGGCACCTACTACAACTCAAACAGCTATATTCTTCCTGAAGGCTTGACGGCATTTGGATATACAACTGCCAATACAGACGGCACGCTCGTCAAGACTGAAGAATTTACTGGCGGCGATGTCGTTCCTGCAGGGGCTGCGCTCGTCGTAAAGGGTAATACGGGCGATTATGAATGCTATGCTACTGACCAAGCAGCTACGAAGACACTTGAAGGTAATCTCTTGAAGGGTGTGGCTGCGCAAACGGAAATTACTGTTGAAAGCGGCATCAAGCGCTACGTGCTCACCAAAGTAAATGGTGTGCTCGGTTTCTATCAGACTCAGAGCGGCAATATCAAGGTGCCAGCCAACCGCGCATATTTGGAATTGAAGGAAGCACAGGCTCAGGCCGTTTCTTTCTTCCAGCTCGACGGCGAAACCACGGGCATTGAGAATGCCACTGCCACAACTAAGGAAGCACCCAAGGCCATCTATACGCTCTCTGGCGTGCGCCTCAAAGCCACCACAACGCAGGGACTCCCAGCAGGAGCGTATGTCGTTAACGGCAAAGTGGTCATCGTTAAATAATGTTCAACTGAAAATTGCATATCCATAAGTCATGAAAAAGATATATTTGAAACCGGAAACAACGGTCGTTGAGTATAAACTTGAAGGGATGATTGCCCAAAGCGGCGGCGATCTCAGATTCAACGATGATGAGAGAGCAGACGACAATTGCGATGTTTACTCCAACAAGCAGGGCTGGAACTCAAGCTTGTGGAGCGAATAAAATCGCCCGTTCGCATGAAAGGTGAATATTAAATACACCTTATAAGTAATCCCCCAGTTCAGAATGTGAACTGGGGGATCTTTCGTATTTGGGCACCAGTAGGGGCGCTCATTGCGGCGCAGCATTGTAGCTAACTTTGCTCGCAAAGTGAGGGGGACGTATTTATGGCGAAAAATGTAACGCTTTTAGCTGTCGCCGCACTTCCATCTTCGCGCCCCTCACTTTGCAAGCAAAGTGAGCTACAGTGCTTCGCCTCAGAGAGCGACCATGCTCCGCATTCTTCCAACAAAAAAGGGTATCCCAAAACCTCCACCGCGATGGAGATTTCGGGATACCCTGAGGCATCTATCTGATGATGCTTATTCTTCGCCAGCGAAGAGAGGATCCCATGCTGGAAGGAGCGTAGGCTTCTGCTCGAAGAGCTTCAAAGTGGCGGCAGGAACGAAGCGCTTTTCAACCACGAGGCGGAACATGTATTCGTCAAACCATTCGTCGGTCATGATGAGGTGGCCCTGATAGCCCGAAGTGGCGCCCCATGAGTTTTCAACCATCCATTTGTTGAATTTGCCGTCGGCGGCGATGTCCACCGCCATGAGCGTCATGGCATGGCTGGAAGCCGAGGCGAAGGTGCGGATGCGGTCGGCCTTGTTCATTGGGAAGGTGGTGTTGAAGAGGCTGCCGTAGTCATAGTTCTGGAGGCTCTCCACGCCCGTTTTCGGGTTGATGAACTTGTTGACGTCACACGACATATACATCATCGTTGAATCCTTGATGGAAGCAGCGGCCATCGCCTTGATTTCTTCCATCGGCAGGTTGAGGTAGGTCCACTGCGCACCGTCGTAAGAATGGCGGTCGAGATCGATGGTGTATGTCTTGTGGTATGGACGAGAAGGGTCGTTCATAAACATGAGGTAGTTGTTCTTCAAGTCGGCACCGATGTAAGTCTGATAGAACGAGAGCGGTGTGAACTTCTTCGTTTCCACCGGTTTGCCGTTAGCGTCCTTGCGTGTCCAGGTGAACTCCGTTGGCGGTTCGCCGAGGCAGATGGCGAGCATGTGGTAGACCGTGGCGAGCATCTGCGTCTTTTCCTTCTTCAGCGCGTCTTTCTTGCTGCCTTTGGCGGCCATGTCGCGGAGTTTGAGGCCGTATTCGCGGAGCTTGAGGGCGATGAGCTGCGACATGCGCGACGTGTTGTTGGCCGCATAGCTTTCAGGCATCACCTCTGCCGGCACGAGTCCGTATTTCATCACCACGTCCTGCACACCGCAGAACGTGCCGCCATCGCTGAGCGGGTTTTTGAAGAGCCATTCAACGGTCTTGTCGCTCATGGGCTTAGAGGCGTTGTCGATGACAGCCTGGAGGAAGAGGTTTGACTTCTCGAGCTGGTCGTAGAAGAAGCAATACGACTGTGAGAACTGGAAGGAGCCGAGGTTATATTTCTTGATCATCTTGGCACGCATCACGTTGAGGCCCGTGAAGAGCCAGCAGCGTCCAGAGCTTTGCTGGTCGGTGATGCCCTTCGACTCCACTTTGTTCGAGAAGTAGCGGTCGGAGTTCATCGGGTTGTTGGCCACCGTTGCCAGTTGTGCGATACTGGTGTTTGCCAGTGCGTTGCGCATGGCCGTGGTGTTTTGCGGTTGTGCGGCCTTGATGTTTTTGAGCATGTCGGCGCTAATGCCGCCTCCAGCAGTCTGTGCCTGCGCCATCATGGCGGGGGCAGCGAGGAGGATTGCGAGGATTGCTTTTCTCATGTGTTTGTATTGTTTTATTTTGTGTTGAAAATTCGTGTGGTTTGCAAATATGCGGCAGAGTTTTGCGGCGCCAGCATTGTAGCTCACTTTGCTCGCAAAGTGAGGGGGACGAATATATGGCGTAGTTTGCACGGGCTGAAAGCCCCCAACAGGAGTATAATCGTTTACTGTGGCGAATATATGGCGGAGTTTGCACGGGCTGAAAGCCCAACAAGTCCCTAGCCCAGGGCAACGCCCTGGGTACCATGTCCCCATTCCCTACGCCCTGTAAGGGCAAAAGTAAAAATCAACCGTTCGCCCATACTTTTGCCCTTACAGGGCGTAGAGAATGGGGACATGGTACCCTGGGCGTTGCCCTGGGCTACGAACTTGTTGGGCTTTCAGCCCGCGCAGGGCCGCAGACAGGGTTTTCCCCGCACAATCTCCCCCCGCTTATAATATTTCAATTCACAAAACTCCCCACACAAAAACATTCCCCCATGAAACACTCCCACCCGATTATCCTCGGCACCGGACTCCTGGCGCTCGCCACACAGGCACAGGCGCAGCAGCGCCCCAACGTCATCGTCCTCGTGGCGGACGACCTGGGCTATGGCGACCTCTCTTGCTATGGTGCCAACCGCGTGTCAACGCCGCGCGTTGACAGCATCGCCAACAGCGGTGTACGCTTCACGGACGCGCACGCCGTGGCCTCAACGAGTACGCCAGCACGCTATTCGCTCCTCACGGGAGAATATTGCTTCCGCCGCCCCGGCACGGACATCGCCACGGGCGACGCGGGCCTCATCATACGCCCCGACCGCTACACGCTGGCACGTCTCTTCCAAGACAACGGCTATGTGACGGCGGCCATCGGGAAATGGCACCTCGGCCTCGGCAACGAAACGGGGAAACAGAATTGGAACAAGAAGCTCGACCTCGGCCTGGACGCCATCGGCTTCGACTATTCTTACATCATGGCGGCAACGGCCGACCGCGTGCCTTGTGTCTACATCGAAAACGGAGAGGTGGTGAACTACGATGCCTCGGCGCCCATCAGCGTGAGCTATTCTAAGAACTTCAGCGGGGAACCAACGGGGGCCAACAATCCTGAACTGCTCACGAAGCTGAAATCGTCACACGGACACAACCAGGCCATCGTCAACGGCATCGGCCGCATCGGATATATGAAAGGCGGCGGCAAGGCGCTCTGGCGCGACGAAGACATCGCCGACACCATCCTGACGAGCGCCGTGCGCTTCATGGAGGAGAATGCCAACAAACCGTTCTTCATGTATCTCTGCACCAACGATGTCCACGTGCCACGCATGCCCCACGAGCGCTTCCGTGGCAAGAGTCCGATGGGACTGCGCGGTGAGGCCATCCTGCAATTCGACTATACGGTCGGCGCTGTGGCCGACGCGCTCAAACGCCTGAAACTGGACGACAACACGCTGCTCATCATCACGAGCGACAACGGTCCGGTGCTCGACGACGGCTACCAGGACGAGGCTGTTTCGCTGGCTGGCGACCACAAGCCGGGTGGTCCGTGGCGCGGCGGCAAATACAGTGCTTACGAAGCAGGAACGGCGGTGCCTTTCATCGTGAACTGGCCGGGACACACGCCACAGGGAATGGTGAGCGATGCCCTGGTTTCGCACATCGACTATATGGCGACACTGGCGGAAATCATCGGAGCGAAGGTGCCGTTAGGAGCAGGAACGGACTCGCAGCCGCATGCCGACACGTGGTTGGGACGCAACACGACGCCGCGCCCTTATGTGCTCTCGATGGCGCAAAACAGAACGCTGACGCTGCGCACGGCGCAATATAAATATATCGAACCGAGCAACGGGGCGGCGAAGATCAACACGGTGAATATCGAAACGGGATATAACGCGAAACCGCAACTCTTCGACATCCAGAAAGACCGTGGAGAAACGAAGAACCTCTTCACCGCCCTGCCGGAGGTGGAAAAGAGCATGCAGACGATGATGGCAGAGCTACGCCAGCCTTTTGCCAGCGGCGACACGTGTTTCTGGTACCACCTCGTGACGCCCAACCGCGCCAACCGCTGCGTGACATCGACGGGAACGGGCAAGGGCCTGGTCGGCAAACTGCAAAGCGCAGGGGCGGCATCGGAATGGAAATTCGTGAAACGCACGGATGGTGAGACTTACGACATCGTCAACCATGCCGACGGCTCCTACATCGTGCCAGGAAAGGTGGTGCGCCCTGCCCTGCAACTCACCACGTCGGCCACACCGCCGGCAACGGGATGGAAAATGAACACGAGCGGCATCATGCGCTGTCTCTTTTCGGTGACAAACGGCACGTCGCAGTTCAACCAGAGCGTGAACGCCCCGAATTATTTCGTCTTGAACTGGGGCGACGGCAAGAACACGACGGACGCGGGCTGCCTCTACGCGGCCATGTTGGTGACGGCGACGGCGGAACCCTCAACGGGGATTCACGAGACAATCATCGAGGGCAGTGAGCTCACCGTGAAAGACGGACGTCTCTGCCTGAAGAACTCGGACGAACCGGTGGTGCTATATGACCTGACGGGAAAGCGTCTCTCGGCAAAACAGTTGCCGAAGCAGCCGGGCATCTACATCGCCACGGCGGGCCAACGCAGTTTTAAAGTAATGATGTAAAAAGAATTGAAAAGGGTGTCCTGAACGGGACACCTTTTTTTATGGGCGGAAGCTGGGGGGGGCAAAGGATACAACGAAATTTATTGGGGCGAAGCATGACAACGAATTTTATGGGTGGCCTCAGACGGCGTAACAACGAATTAAACAAATTAACGAATTTCTTGGGCGGCGAGGGACTGGGGCGAAGCATGACAACGAATTTTATGGGTGGCCTCAGACGGCGTAACAACGA